>Ga0209581_1000134_pt1 | contig 234899 bp, 212 predicted proteins | sample Coa_R2_FD_187160 | JGI IMG/M metagenome (GOLD analysis project Ga0209581, IMG submission 187160) | Surface soil microbial communities from Centralia Pennsylvania, which are recovering from an underground coalmine fire - Coalmine... | ecosystem: Environmental > Terrestrial > Soil > Unclassified...
CCAGCCGCCGGACGGCCTCTTCCTTAAACTCCTTCGTGAACTTCCGTCGAGACAATCCCATGACTCAATTCTCCATTGAATGAAAAATGAGTCTTAACCGGTTGTCTCAGTTTAGGGGACAAGTCCAGATCGGATTGAAGAGCTGTCCAATGGCCGCCGAAAGCCGATATTAGAACCTAACCAATCCGGTGAGGAACAGAAAGACTGAGCGCCAGGGTAAACCCCTCTTCACCATGCAACATTGCCGCGGGTAGGGCACCACCGCAATGCCTTCTCTCCGGCAAAAGTTTGGTACTAGGCGCCGGTCGATCCGCACTCAACGGAAGCTGACTCAGGAGGAGTTTGCCGAGTTGGTGGGCAATCAGCGTTGATCTATTGAGCGGGGCATCAACGCAACGTCGTTCGAGGTCCTGGAGCAGATGGGCAGGACCTTTGAAGATGCCGGTGATGAGCCTTTTCGACTTCAGAAAACCGGAACAAGTACCGCGTACCTGAGCCGTACCTCGTCCTGGGGCGCAGTATTGGCCATGCTGCGAGTAGGATCTATTCTATTCAGGAGAAGGTATTCAAACGTGGTTTCTCTGGCACTCCGATTACGCATTTGGTTGTTAATCCCGCTGACGGCGATCATGCTCCCAGCACTCTCCGCCAAGCAGTGCTCCTATCAGCTTACTCCGCCACCGCCCGAGATATTATTGAACTTCCTCGCGTCTGGTGGCGGAACATCATACAGAGTCAACACTGCACCGGGTTGCCAGTGGAGTGTTGCCTCTCTTGCGGATTGGATAATCGTTAACAGCCCTGGTTTCCCCGGTAACAACTATTCTCATAATGGGACGGGTCCGGGGACAGTGGATTTTCAGATCACCCAAAACAGCGGCGGTCTCCGAGTTGGATATGTTGTCGTGGCGGGATACACGATTGAGGTCGAGCAGCAAGCTTACGCTTCTTCGCCACCGTCGCCCAATCCATCTCCAGCGCCCAGTCCGTCGCCAACACCGACTCCTCCCGTCGCGCCAACAATCGCGCAATTCACCGCACAGCCAAATTCCATCCAACGGGGCCAATCTTCGACTCTGCAATGGCGAGTTGAAGGGCACACTACCATCGTTTCCATTGACCAAGGTGTGGGCGCGGTACCGGCGGCTGGCATGGTGCAGTTGGCCCCCACAGCCACCACTGTGTACACACTGACGGCCACTGGACCGGGTGGAACGGCCACAGCCACCACAACCATCTCCGTAACAGCGCTGCCGCCCCCAACCCTACCACCACCAGTGATCTCAACCGACAAAAAGGTTGAAAACGCCGCCAGTTTCATCAAGGGTCAGGGGGTTTCGCCTGGTTCCCTTGTGTCCATTTTTGGTCTGAATTTCACTTCGACCTTATTGCAGGCGAAGTCCGTCCCGCTACCGACTTCCCTTGCTGACATCAGCGTCACCTTCAACGGTATCCCTGCTCCTATCCTTGCGGTTGCTCATGACGTCGATAGCAACCATAATGACCAGATCAACGCCCAGGTGCCTTGGAACGTCATACCTTTTGGCTCACAGACCGGCACGGCAGATGTTGTTGTAACCGTCGACGGAGTGGCATCACCAAAGGTAACTATCCCGCTTGCCTTTGCTGCACCGGGATTGTTCTATGTGGCAACCGATACCACTGGTGTTGCGCGTCCTGCTGCCTACAATAATGCGGACTATACTTTGCCCTTGCCGCTCAACGTCGCGTTCCCGCCATATACATCCCGTCCCGCAAAGGTCGGCGATCCGAATCCTGTGGTCCTCCTTGCGACTGGCCTAGGTCTCACAACAGCAACACCGGAAAATGGAGCGGTTAATCCCTACAAGGAGTGCGAAACGTTGCGCACTCCAACAGTGCTAGTCGGTGGCGTTCCAGCGCAGGTCATATTCTCCGGGTTATCCCCCCAATTCCCTGGGGTGTATCAACTCAACATCATTCTTCAGCCGGGAACGCCGAGCGGGGATGCCGTGCCCGTCCAAATTCAGATGAATGGAATTACCACTACGGATTCTCTGAAAATCGCCGTGTCGAATTAGGGACTAGAGACACGCCCATAATGACTGCCGTATCCATACCCTCCACCAGAGCGCAACTGCAACGGTCTGCCAGGGGTTCTGTCGGGGACCTCCGAAAACCCGGATTCCGCCATCTACATCGCCAGAAACTCGCTAGATGAGCCTGGTTGCACCCGCGCGCCCGAACCCAACTGGCTAGCCATTCGGCAAAAGCACGATCTTGCCGGGCACGCCGCCTTCGCCCAGCAGTTCGTGCGCGCGGCGCGCCTCTTCCAGAGGCAACCGTCGCGCGATGAGCGGTTTGATCCTGCCTTCTCGGAGCAGGTCCAGCAGCGTGAGCAGGTCATGGCGGAACCACGCCGGCCGGAGCCGCATCCCCCACTGGATACTGTACGGCGCCATGCGCTTCCGGCCGGGCGTGAACCAGTTCCGCACGATGAACGAACCCAATTCGGCGGCCTCCCGGAAGGGATGACGGCCCCCGGTGCGAACGATCATGCGTCCCGCGCGCAGTTTCGATTGGAAGCCATAGGCCACCACGAGGCCGCCTTCGCGCAGCGCCTCGCGCGAGCGCCAAAGGTTCTCTCCCCCGATGCCGTCGAACACCGCGTCGAGGCCGTCCCCGGCCAGGCGATGGACCTCCTTCACGAAGTCCGCGTTCTTGTAGTCGATCGGGATGCCGCCCAGGTCTCGCACTACGGCGGCCCCGGATGCCGAGCACGTTCCATACATTTCGACGCCCGCGAGCCGCGCCAACTGCAGCATCGCGGAGCCTACGCCGCCCGCCGCTCCGTGGATCAACATACGCTGGCCGCTTCGGGCCTTGGCCGTTCGATGCAGCATCTGGTACGCGGTGATGTAGTTCAACTCCACGGCCACCGCCTCGGCTGGGTCCAGCCCAGCAGGCACAGGGACCAGCTGGCGCCGCGGCACGCACAGGTACTGCGCGTAGCACCCGTGGATCGGCATGGCAGCAACAGTCTGGTGCGGTTCGAAGCCAGTGACGCCTTCCCCGAGCTGATCGACGGTTCCGACGAGATCCCAACCCGGCGTATAGGGCACACGCGGCGTTTCGGGATGAACGCCCTCGCGGGCCAGGACATCGGGCAAACTGACGCCCGCGGCCAACACCTTCACCCGTACCTCGCCTGCTTTTGGCGCGGGGACCTCTTCTTCGATCATGGTGATCACTTCCGGGCCGCCGTATTGAGCGATGATCACTCGTTTCTGGCGCATATTCCGGGCCTCGTCGTCCGCCGGCAGGAATCTTCCCGCTGGCGTACGCGGCTGGACGTCAGGCTATCAAAGCGAACGCCGCGCGGCACCGGTGGCATGATCGGCTCCGTGGGCCCCAAGGACCTGGACACTTCATGACCGCGCCGCCTCCCCTCGTTCGCTAAAATTCGGATGTGTCGCGCGTCCTGATGGTCTCCTCCGAAGCCGCCCCGCTGGCGAAGACCGGCGGCCTGGCGGATGTCGTGGGCTCGCTTCCCCCGGCGTTGCGGACTCGCGGGGACGAGGCGGCGGTCGTCATTCCCCGCTACGGCTTCATCGATCTGCAGGGAATGCGGCGCGTGTACGACCGCCTCCCGATTTTTCTCGGCCCCGCTCGGTACGACACCGCCATCTATCTGGCGCCGGAAGAATACCCGCTCTACCTGGTCGACTGCCCGGCGCTGTACGATCGCCCGGGACTCTACGGGGAAGACGGCGTGGATTACCCCGACAACCATATCCGCTTCGCGGTGTTCGCCCGCGCCGCGCTGGGGGTCGCGCGCTTTCTCTTCAAAACCGATATCCTGCACTGCCACGACTGGCAGGCCGGGCTGATTCCGGCTTACCTGCTGACCACGTTCTCTTGCGACCCCACGTTTCTAGGCGTGAAGACCGTCTTCACGATTCACAACCTGGGATACCAGGGGCTGTTCCCCCGGACCGCCCTGCCGGAACTGGCGCTGGACGGCAGCATCTACCATCCGGGCGGGCTTGAGTTCTTCGACCAGATCAGCTTCATCAAAGGCGGCATCGCGCTGGCCGATGCCCTGACGACCGTCAGCCCGACCTACGCGCGGGAAATTCAGACTCCGGAATTCGGGTTCGGGCTCGATGGCCTGCTGCGCACCCGCGCGGGCGCGCTCACCGGGATTCTGAACGGCGTCGATTACAGGGAGTGGAATCCGCGGACCGATCCGCTCCTGCCCGCCCGATACTCCGAAGAGGATCTGGCAGGGAAACGCATTTGCAAACAGCACCTGCTGGCCGAGTTCGGGCTGCCGGCCGAGGCCATCGACCGGCCTCTGCTCGGGGTGGTCTCCAGATTCACCGAGCAGAAGGGGATCGACCTCATTGCGGGGATCGCGGATGAGCTCGCCCGCGAAGACATGTACCTGATCGCGCTCGGCAGCGGGGAACCGGAAGAAGAAGAGACGGTGCGGGGGATGGCTCTAAGGCACCCGGGCCGGATCGCGGTCCATATCGGCTTCGATAATGGCCTGGCGCACCGCGTGGAAGCGGGCGCGGACATTTTCCTGATGCCGAGCCGCTATGAGCCGAGCGGGCTCAACCAGATGTATAGTCTGAAGTACGGTACCGTTCCGGTGGTCCACGCGGTGGGCGGATTGAATGATACCATCGATGAAGGCACCGGGTTCAAGTTTTCGGAGCACTCGAAAGAGGCGTTGTGGGCGGCAGTTCGCCAGGCGGGCCGGGTATTCGCGCAACCGGAGGCCTGGCGGGCGATGATGCTCCGGGGGATGGCAAAGGATTTTTCCTGGAGCCGGTCGGCCGGAGCCTATTCGGCGTTGTACCGCCGGCTGCGGGAGGACCATTGAATCCTTTTGCCTCCGCGGGATTCTAATAAACTAGGAGATACGATGGCAGGTCAGAACACGTTAACCTTTACCGATGCTGGATTCGACCAGGAGGTTTTGCGGTCGGACGTTCCGGTTCTGGTGGATTTTTGGGCCGAATGGTGCGGCCCATGCCGGCAGATGGCGCCGACGATTGATCTGGTCGCGACGGAGTACGCCGGCAAAGCCAAAGTCGGCAAGCTGGACGTGGACGCGAACGGCAACACTGCCATGCGCTACAACATCCGGGGCATTCCCACCTTGCTTCTGTTCAAGAACGGCCAGGTCGTGGAGCAGCGCGTCGGGGCGATTGGCAAAGCCGAAGTTCAGAAGATGCTGGATCCTCACGTCGCCAACGTTTCGACGCATTCGTAATACAGTTCGATTTGTGAATTGCAGCCGGGGCCGGCGAAAGGGCCCCGGCTTTTTTGTGCCAGGGACCTAATCGCCGGCGGGCGCGACCGGCACCCGCGGCCGGGTTTCCGCCCATTCCTGATGCATCTGCGTTCCCGCGGTTTCCTGGCAAGTGATGCAGTAGCGCGCCCAAGGCAGGGCATGCAGGCGTTTGGGCGCGATCGGCTCTTCGCATGCCAGGCAGATCCCGTAATCGCCCGACTCCAGCCGGTCCAGCGCCTCGTCCACCAGCCGCAGTTGCAGGTAATCGATGCTGTTCAGGTGTAGGGACACGAACTCGTCGTGCGTGATCTGGGCCTGATCCTCTTCGGCGACGCGGCCCATGCTGGCCAGCGTGTCGAACTTCACACCCAGAGCCGCCAACACGTCGGCGCGCTTGTCCAGTAATTTCTGCCGGTAAATGTCGTTGGCCGCCGGCTTGGCCGACTCGTGACGGTTGCGGTTCTGTGCCACTGTCGCGGATGCCTGCTTCTTCATCGAACCCTCCGTTCCTTTTCAGCCCAACGCATCTGAATAGTCAAAAAAACGTAACAGAATTCTCGACCGAAGACAATGCTTCTTTTGGATAGCAGGGCAACGAAAATTACTGTTCGGAACGGTTCGGTTCGACACCCGGCGGTGGAAGATTTTCGGCGAGATCGGCGATGATTTGTTGCTCTTCGGGCGTGAAGCGGTTGCGAAACGCCTGGCTCTCCAGGCGCGTTTGCCGTTCGCTTTCCGGCATGCGGCGCAGCCGCTGGAAGGCCGCGCTCACCAGCCGCCGCCGGTCATCCGGCAGGTGGTTGAACGCCTGGATCTGGCGGCGGACGAGGTCCTGTTTCTCCGGCGGCAGCTGCGCGAACATCTCCACCACGCGAAGCCGCCGCTCCTGCTCTGCTTTCGGGAGCCTATCGAACCGCCGCAGATTCTCTCGGATCTGCGCCTGGCGCTCGAGCGGCAATTTCTCGATGGCGCGTTCCCGCTGTTCGGGCGTCATCCGGATCAACTGCTGGACAATCGCGCTGGGGTTCGCCATCTTGGGCGCCGGCTTATCCGTCCGGCTCGGTTGCGCCGGAAGAGCCGCGGCCGCAACCATCCAGACAGCCGCCAGGGAAGCGATTCGAGGCATGGCTTACAGCTCGCCGGCGTCAGCGCGCGCCGCGCCGGTAAAGTCGCTCAACATTTGCAGGTCATCTAAGGCGTGTTCCACCTGCTCGGGCTGGAGATTCTCCACTTTCACGGCCTCCATTTCCGGGCGAGGCGTCATCGCGGGAAAGCGCATCGAAACCAGCCCGGCGGCCACGATCAGGCAGGCGGCCGCGCCGATCGGGAGAGCCCGCCGGGCCACTAGCGCGCGGAGCGGAATGGCCCAACGCTCCCACCAGCCGGTCTTTTCTTCCAGCCGCGCGAAGAGCCGCCGGTCGAAATCGGCGGAAATGGCCGGAGCTTCCCAGCCGTCCAACGCCCGCCACACGGCGCGCTGTTGCGCGACGAACTCGCCGCAGGCGGAGCACGCTTTCAGGTGGTCCGCCACCGCCGCGGCCCGGTCCGGCGCCAGTTGACCGGCGCTGAATGCCAGCAGGTCCGCCTCTTCCCTGTTTTCGCTCGGACACCTCATAAAGACCTCGAACCCTATGCCATATGGGCAAGCCGGGCGCGCAAGGTTTCATACGCCCGGAAAAGCAACGATTTCACCGCAGATTCGGAGCACTGGAGCGCTTTGGCGATCTGCGAATAATCCATTTCTTCATACTTGTGCATCAACACCGCGGCCCGCTGTTTGTCCGGCAGACCGGCGATGGCCCGGCGCACTTCCTCGAGCCGCGCCTGGTTGACCATCGCTTGCTCGACCGAAGGCCGCGCATCGGAAACCTGGCGTGCCGGCGCCTCGGCCGGCTCCCCGTCCAGCCTCGCTTCCGCCCGTTCGTTCTTGCCGTCGCGCAGCGCGTTCAAAGCCAGGTGCGTGGCGATGCGAAACAGCCACGTCGTGAACTTCGCGGTCGGCTCGTAAGTTCCCCGCGCGCGGTAAACCCGAAGAAACACTTCCTGCGCCAGTTCCTCGGCCACCGCGCGGTTCTGCACCATTCGGTATAAGAAATGAATCACCGGGGCGCGGTGCTTCTGCAAAAGCAGGGTGAAACTGGTGTCGTCTCCGGATTTGACCCGGATCATCAACTCCGCGTCGTAATCCAGGGTGGCCGCCACAGTCCCCATATTTTGGTCAACCCGTTCTGTCACCCGAGGTTGCGCTCCGGACTGTAGAATTCTACTCCCCTTTGAGCGAGCGTTCCATGAGCCGCCGGATCGCCTCGCGTGGATCGAGCCCATGGTGCAGCATCTGATACATCTGCTCGGCAATGGGCATTTCGACTCCATGCCGCCGCGCCAATTCCACGGCGGCGGTAGTCGTTTTAATCCCTTCGGCGACCATCCGCATCGATCCGACGATTTGGTCCAGTTTCCGACCGCGTGCCAATTCGACCCCGACGGTCCGGTTCCGGCTGAGTTCCCCGGTACACGTCAGCACCAAATCTCCTAAACCCGCCAGTCCGGAAAGAGTTTTTGCCTGCCCCCCTACAGCGACCGCCAGACGGGTCATTTCCGCTAAACCGCGCGTAATCAAAGCAGCCAAGGGATTGTGGCCGAGCCCCATGCCGTCGATCACCCCCGCGCCGATTGCTACTACATTTTTAATAGATCCACCGATTTCGACGCCGGCCGGATCGGGACTGGAATACAGTCGGAAGCTCGGTCCAGAGAAAGCAGTTTGTATACAGTTGGCGAGCGCCAGTTCCGTGGAGCTAATTACTAATGCTGTAGGATTTAGGGCCGCGACTTCGCGGGCGAAGCTCGGGCCCGACAGAACTGCGATGCGAGGGGTAAAGCGCCGGGAGAGTACCGCTTCGATGATCTGCGATGGCCGTAGTAGATTGTCGTTCTCGATCCCCTTGGTCGCGCTCACGAAAATCATCTCCGGCGTGACGAAGGGCAGCATCTGCTCGTAGATCCTGCGCACCAAGTGAGATGGCACGACGCTCAGCACGATCTCGGCACCGGCCAGGACCGCAGCCAGATCCGCTTCTATTCCGACATTGGTAGGAATAAGGGCCGAAGGCAAATACAGATCGTTCTCGCGGCTCTGCCGCATGCGAACGGCTAAATCCGCCTCGTACACCCATAACCGAACCTCCGGAAAACGGGGCGCGAGGACGATTGCTAAGGCGGTACCCCAACTGCCCGCGCCGATGATCGCAAGCCGTTTCATGCGTGGGACTTGCCGCTGAACGTGAAGACGTGCTCGGAACCGGCGCGCAGGCGCTGGAGGTTCGTCTTATGCCGGTAAACGATAAACGCTGCTGCGATCATTGTAGAAATTAGGACGGACCACGACGGGTGCAGAATCAACCAAACCGCCAGCGGGAAGGTTCCGGCCGCCACCACCGATCCTAACGAAATGTGCCGGGTCCAGGCAGCCACCCCGAGGAACACGACCAGAACCGCAGCCAGCGGTAGGGGCGTCAGGCGGAGGAAAGCGCCGACGAAACTCGCGACCGCCTTGCCACCCTGAAATCGCAGGAAAACCGGGTAGGCGTGGCCGGCCATCACCGCCAGCGCGGCCGCGCTCATCCAAAGATCGCTCGTATCGGTCAGCGCACCGGCGATCCAGACGGCGAAGTATCCTTTCGCGATGTCCAGGACCAGAGTGGCCACGCCCGCGGCGCGGCCGGTCGTGCGGAGGACGTTGGTGGCCCCGATATTGCCGCTGCCGGCTGCCCGAACGTCGGCGCCCGTCCGCCACTTGACCAACACATATCCGAAAGGAATCGACCCCAGCAGGTAGGCGATCGCCAGCGCCAAAACAGGCATCATTGGTCCGAGAACTTACACTCCGCAAGCTTAGTGTACACAGAACCCTTGGGGCCGGGGCGGCTCTGGTAGAGGAAAAAGCGGCCGGCGACGAACGCGCCGAAATCGAGGGAAGGAAGCGCCGCGATCGCCTGGCGGAGCGGCTGCAGATTGACCCGCTCTTTGATCCGCGCCAAGGTCAGATGCGGCGAAAAGGCGCGGGTTTCCGGTGGAATTCCGAGCGCGGCGGTCGCCTGATCGGTGGCGGCCGCCAGCGCATCCAAACCAGGAGCTTCGATGCCGCACCAGAAGACTCGAGGCGCGTGCGGGTTTGGAAAGAAGCCGACTCTGCGGATGTGAACCGGAATCGGAGGGCGCGGCGGCAGTGACGCCAGCGCGGATTTCAGTTCGCCCAGGCGCTCTTCGGGCCACTCGCCGATGAATTTGGTCGTGATATGAAGGTTCTCGGGAGGACTCCAGCTGATCCGCGCGGTTGGCTCCAGATGATCGAGAAACTTGCGGAGGCTGTGGACCACCTCGTCGGGAAGGTCGAGCCCGGTGAACAAACGCATGAGCGATTCCTATTGTAGCGGCGCTGGGAACGAATGAACGCAGGGCGGATTTTGAAGCGGGAGTTTTATGAGCGGCCGACCGTGACGGTCGCGCGCGAACTGCTGGGCAAGGTGCTGGTCCACGGGCCGGCCGCGGGCATCATCGTGGAGACGGAAGCATATCTCGGCGGCGACGACCTGGCGGCCCACTCCGCGCGCGGGATTACGGACCGGACGCGGGTGATCTTCGGCCCGCCCGGACACGCCTACGTTTACTTCATCTATGGGATGTACGAGTGTCTGAATCTCGTGGCGGAACCGGCGGGCACGCCGGGCTGTGTGTTGATTCGCGCGCTGGAACCGATCGCCGGGATCGAGCTGATGCGGCAGAGACGTCCGGCGGCGCGGAAGCTGGAAGACCTGGCTTCGGGGCCGGGAAAGCTGACGCTGGCGATGGGAATCACGCGCGCGCACAACGGCGCCGATGTCACGCGAGGCGCCCTGGTGGTGCGGGAACCGGCCGAGCCGCGGCGGGTGCAGATCGCGGTGACGCCGCGGATCGGCATTCGCGAGTGCGCCGATTGGCCGCTGCGGTTTGTCGTGCGCGGCAATCCGTTCGCCAGCAAACCAGCCGGGGAAGCGTGAACGCTGTATGCTAGCCTGAGGTTTCATGGCCGCGGCACCGACGCTTCGAGCCACTCCGCTCCATGCCGTGCATCGCGCCCTGGGGGCGAAGATGGTGGATTTCGGCGGGTGGGACATGCCGGTGCAGTACAGCGGCATCCTCGAAGAACACCAGGCCGTCCGGACAGGCGTGGGGCTTTTCGATGTCAGCCACATGGGCGAAATCGAAATCCAGGGGAGGGAAGCCGGGCGCCTGATCGATTTCGTCACCACCAACCACGCGACCAGGCTGCGCATCGGGCAGGTGCAGTATTCGGGCCTGCTTTACCCGCACGGCGGATTCGTCGATGACATTCTGGTGCACCGCGTTTCCGACGACCATTACTTTCTGTGCGTCAATGCGTCGAACCAGGAAAAAGATTTCGAGCACATTCGCGAGCGGAACCGGTTCGACGCGCGCATCGAATGGACGAGCGAGCGGTACGCTCAGTTGGCGATCCAGGGGCCGCGGGCGCGCGCCACGCTGCAGAAGCTCACTGCGACTGACCTTTCGGCCATCCGTTACTACTGGTTCGCCGACGGCGCGGTGGCCGGAACGCCGGCGCGGATCGCCCATACCGGGTACACGGGAGAAGACGGGTTCGAAATCTACATCGCTCCGGCCGAAGCCGCGCGCATCTGGAACGAGGTGCTGAACGCTGGCGCGGAATTCGGGATCAAGCCGTGCGGGCTCGGCGCGCGAAACACGCTGCGGCTGGAAGCCGGGATGGCGCTGTACGGGCACGAAATCGACGCTTCGATTTCGCCATTCGAAGCCGGCCTCGATTGGATTGTTAAATTCGACAAAGGCGATTTCTCGGGGCGCGAGGCGCTGATCAAGCAAAAGGAAACCGGCGTGCGGCGGCGGCTCATCGGTTTCGAAATGAGGGGGCGGGGCATCGGCCGGGATGGTTATGAAGTGCGCATCGGCGGAACGCCTGCCGGCTGGGTGACGAGCGGCTCTCCTTCCCCGACGTTGAACAAGAATATCGGGCTCTGCTATCTCCCAGCCGCGGAAGCGCAGCCGGGGCGCGCGATTCAGATAATGATCCGCAACCAGCCGGTGGATGCGGTGACGGTGACAACTCCGTTCTACAAGCGAGCGAAATAGAAATGTATCCAGAACACTTCCGCTACACGAAGGAGCACGAGTGGGTGCGGGTCGAGGGAGACACCGGCACGATCGGAATCACGGATCACGCCCAGAGTGAGCTGGGCGATATCGTCTATGTCGATCTGCCCAAGCCCGGCACGAAGGTGACGCAAGGCGCGACGCTCGGCTCGGTGGAATCGGTGAAGGCGGTTTCCGATATCTATGCCCCGGTAAGCGGCGAAGTGCTGGCGGTCAACGCCGCGCTGGCCGACGCGCCCGAAAAGCTGAACGCGGACCCGCACGGAGAAGCGTGGCTGGTGAAAATCAGGCTGAGCGCGCCGGCGGAGGTGGAGCAGCTGCTCTCCGCGGCCGATTACGAAGCGTACATAGGAGCCGAAAAGTAGTTGCGTTACCTGCCGAAGTCCGATTCCGAGCGCCGCGAAATGCTGGATGCGTGCGGCGTCGGGTCCGCCGAAGACCTGTTTGCTCATATCCCCGAAGCGGCGCGGCTGAAGCGTCCGTTGGACCTGCCGCCGGGAATTTCCGAATACGAGATCGTGCAGTACTTCCGGGACCGCGCGGCGGAAAACGCGAACGGCTATGCCAGTTTTTTGGGAGCGGGTGTGTACGCGCATTTCCGGCCCGTCCTGGTGGATACCGTCATCTCGCGCGGCGAGTTTCTGACCTCGTACACGCCGTACCAGGCGGAGATTTCGCAGGGAACGCTGACCGCGATCTTCGAATTTCAGACGATGATCTGCCAGCTGACCGGGATGGACGTGGCGAATGCGTCGATGTACGACGGTTCAACCGCGCTGGCGGAAGCGGCCCTGATGGCGGCGCGGGCGACCGGCAAAGCGCGGCTGCTGGTGGCGCGGTCGGTGCATCCGGAATACCGCGAGGTGCTGGGCACCTACGCGCGCCACCAGGGAATGCCGGTGGAAGAGTTCGGCTATCTGGGCGATGCCGGCGCGATCGATACCGAGGATCTGGAAAGCAAGATGGACGGGCTGACCGGCGCCGTGATCGTGCAGTCGCCGAACTTTTTCGGAATCGTGGACCGGGTGCGGGAGGCCGGCGAGATCGCGCACCGCGGCGGGGCCTTGCTGATCGTGGTGTTCACCGAGGCGGTGGCGCTGGGAATCCTGCAGCCGCCGGCGGAGGCGGATATTGTCGCGGGCGAATTACAATCGTTCGCGATTTCGCCGAGCTACGGCGGGCCGTTCGCCGGCATCATCGCCACCCGCGAGAAATTCGTGCGGCAGATGCCGGGCAGGCTGGTGGGCCAGACCGTCGATTCCCACGGGAATCGCGCGTACTGCCTGACGCTGGCGACCCGCGAACAGCACATCCGTCGCGAAAAAGCCACTTCTAATATCTGCACCAACCAGGCGCTCATCGCGCTCATGGCGACCGTCTTTATGACGGTTTATGGAAAACGCGGGCTGCGCGAGCTGGCGGAGCAAAACCTGGCCAAGTCGCAGTACCTGGCCAGCCGTGTCAAGCCGCGGTTCTGCGGAAAATTCTTCAATGAATTCGTGGCGCGGGCGGCGGGCAAGACCCCGGACGCGATCAACAAGGCGCTACTGAAGCGAAAGATCATCGGCGGCCTGCCGCTCGGGCGGTTTTACCCGGAGCTGGCGGATTCGATGCTGCTGTGCGCGACCGAGATGTCGCGGCGCGCCGATATGGACGCGCTCGCGGAGGTGTTCGCGTGACCCCGAAGGTCCGGCCGCACCTGTCGCAAAACGAGCCGCTGATTTTCGAGCGCAGCTCGCCGGGCAAAGTCGCGTATCAACTCCCGGAACTGGACGTGCCGGCTGTCGATGCGAAGGCCGTTCTGGGTGCGGACCACGTGCGCGCGGAAATCGACGGCTTTCCGGAAGTGAGCGAGGTGGAGGCGATTCGCCATTTCACGCGGCTTTCGACGTGGAACCACGCGATCGATCACGGCATGTACCCGCTTGGCTCCTGCACCATGAAGTACAACCCGCGGGTGAATGAGCTGGTGGCGCGGATCGACGGCCTGGCGTGGGCGCATCCGTATCAGCCGGAAGCGCTGGCGCAGGGATCGATGGAGGTGATGGCGCGGCTGGAAGCGGCGCTGGCCGAAATCACCGGGATGGACGCGGTGACGCTGCAGCCGGCGGCCGGCGCGCACGGCGAGTTGACGGGCATTCTCATGATTCGCGCGCTGCTCGAAAAGCGCGGCAATCCGCGAAAGAAGATCCTGATTCCGGATTCGGCGCATGGAACCAATCCGGCGTCGGCGGTGATTGCCGGCTATGCGGTGGAGCCGGTTGCTTCGAGCGCCAGCGGCTCGCTGGATCTCGGCGTGCTGGAGCGGGTGGTGGATGCGGACGTCGCCGCGCTCATGGTGACCAATCCGAACACGCTCGGCGTTTTCGAGCAGGACATCGCGCGGGTGGCGGAGATGCTGCACGCCAGAGGCGCGCTGCTGTACATGGACGGCGCCAACATGAACGCGCTGATGGGGATCGCGCGGCCGGGCGATTTCGGCGTGGACGCGCTGCACCTGAACCTGCACAAAACATTTTCGACGCCCCACGGCGGCGGAGGGCCGGGCGCGGGCCCGGTGGCGGTGAAAAAAGAGCTGGAACCGTTTCTGCCGGCGCCGCGGCTGAAACGAGCGGGCAAGAAGTGGGCGTGGGATTACAAACGGAAGCGCTCGATCGGACGCGTGCGCGCGTTCTACGGGAACTTCGGCGTGCTGGTGCGCGCGCTGGCGTACATTCTGGCGCATGGCGGGCCGGGGCTGCGCAATGTAACGGTGGACGCGGTGCTGAACGCGAATTACCTGCGCAAGAAGCTGGAACCCTATTTCGAACTGCCGTACCAGGCGCCGAACATGCACGAGGTGGTCTTCAGCGACGCGCGGCAGGCGCCGCACGGCGTGCGCACGGGTGACCTCGCGAAACGATTAATCGATTACGGCTTTCATCCGTACACGGTGAGCTTCCCCCTGATCGTGCACGGCGCGATGATGATCGAGCCGACCGAGACGGAAGGCAAGCGGGAGTTGGATCACTTCATCGAAGCGATGATCGCGATCGCCGAAGAAGTGGAGAAGGACCCGCAGTTGGTGCTGAGCGCGCCGCACGGAACGCGGACCAGCCGGGTGGACGAAGTGACGGCGGCGCGGAAGCCGGTGCTGCGGTGGAAGTGAGGGCGGGCCGAATCGCGGTCACTCGGGCCGGGTCGAAGTTTCGAATATACCGCCGGAGAAACACTTCAAACCGGTTCAGGCCCAGACGCCGCGCCTCCTCGAGTGCCTGCTCATTGGTCCAGTGATCGTGCGCGATTCGGTAGCAGGCGATGACCAGCCCGACGCGATCGTCGCCGCGCCAGCAGTGCACGAAGACCGGCCATCGCTTCGAGTCTTCGAGTACGCCCAGCACCTCCGCGATCTGCTCGTCTTTGGGCGCCCAGATCCCGGAGAGACGGATGCTGATGTACCGCATGCCCGCGGCTTCCACCTGCTTTCTTTCCCGCGGCACATGGAACCTGCCGCCGCGCAAATCGAGCACGGTCTTGATGCCCCTCCGCGCCAGCTCCGAAAACCCCTGCTGGTTTGGCTGCTTGCCGCGATAAATGTGATCGTTCACACGCGCTAGGTGCGGCACTTCCGCTCTCAGGCACAAGCAAACCGCGAGCAGTAGCCAACTGTTCTTCACCGCCCGCGTTCCGAGCAACGGAATGGCCAACCACAGAACCTGCGCTGAGCGTTGGGAGGGGTTGCGTAGACTGTCCCCGAAACCTCCCCACGGAATGGCCAACCACGAAACCTGCGCTGAGCGTTGGGACGGGGGTTGCGTAGACTGTCCCCGAAACCTGAAACCTACGCCGGCTTGCCGTCGCGCCAGGCGAAAAAGCCGATCATCGTTTTCGCGTCTTCGAGTTTGCCGGAGCGGATCATCTCCGCAATCTCTCGCGCGGTGAACCAGCGGGTTTCGATGCGCTCATCCTCCATCGGAGTCGCCTTGCCCGCGGTGAGATCGGTGGCGAGGAAGATGGTCATCTTCTCCTGGACGTAGCCGGGGCTGGCGTAAAACGAAACCAGCTTCTTCCAGGTGCGGGCTTTGTAGCCGGTCTCTTCGGCCAGCTCGCGTTTGGCGGCCTGGAGCGGTTTTTCGCCGGGGTCGAGACGGCCGGCGGGTAACTCCCACAGGTATTGATCGGCGGGCAAGCGGTATTGGCGCACCAGGAGAATCCGCTTGCGATCATCGACCGCCATCATCACGGCCGAGCCGGCGTGCCGGACTACCGCGCGCTTGATCTTGAAGTTGGTTTTCGGGTCGACCGCGCGGTCTTCAGTGACGCGAAACAGACTGCATTCGTAGACCTTCTTGGAAGAAGTGATTTTCATGATTTGGTTTGGAGCGCGGCCGCGAACCGGTCCGCGGGCAGCGTGTTCAAAATGTCGGACGGGCCCAGCCAGCCGCGGCGCGCGGTGACCACGCCGTAGCGCATGCTGTCGAGATGCTTGGGATGGTGGGCGTCGGTGGAAATGGTGAACTTCGCGCCTTTGGATTTGGCGGCGCGGATCATCGCGCCGTTCAGATCGAGCCGCTCGGGGCTGGCGTTGATTTCGAGCCAGACGCCGCGGCGGACGGCTTCGGCCACGATGCGTTCGAAGTCGAACGGAAACGGATCGCGGTGCAGCAGAATGCGGCCGGTCGGATGCCCGAGGATGCGCAGGTGCGGGCATTCGAGCGCGCGCAGCAGGCGGTCGGTCATCTCGGCGGGCTCGAGATTCATGTGGCTATGGATGCTGCCGATGACCACGTCGAGTTCCGCGAGGGCGTCGCCGGCCAGGTCGAGCGCGCCGTCGCGGAGGATGTCGCATTCGATGCCGGAGAAAACGCGGACGCCGAGGCCGTTCTTGTTCAGCTCGCGCACCTGCCTGGCGAACGCCACCGCGCGCGCTTCGTCAAGGCCGTTGGCCATGGCGAGGGCCTTGGAGTGGTCGGTGATCGCGATGTACTCGTAGCCTTTTTCGCGCGCGGCCGCGGCCATCTCCTCGAGCGTGGCGCGGCCGTCGGTCTCGGTGGTGTGCATGTGGACGTCGCCGCGAATCTGCTTCAGCTCGACTAGATCGGGAAGGGTGCCCAGCTCGGCGGCTTCGATTTCGCCGCAGTTTTCGCGCAGTTCCGGCGGAATCCAGCGCAGTCCCAGGGCTTCGTAGATCTGGGCTTCGGTTTCGCCGGCGATGCGCGCTTCGTCTTCGATCCGGTACAGGCCATACTCGCTGAGCTTGAGTCCCATCTTCACGGCGCGAGTCCGGATGGCCACGTTGTGGTCCTTGCTGCCGGTGAAATACTGCATGGCGGCGCCGAAGCTTTCGGGCGGAAGCGCGCGCACATCCACCTGCAGGCCTTCGCGGCCGACTTTGGCGCTGGCCTTGTTCTCGCCGCGGCCGAGCACTTCGTCCACGCGCGGATAGCCGATGAAGCGTTCGAGCGCGGCGGCGGCGTTGGGGCCGGTCACCAGCAGGTCGAGATCGCCGACCGTTTCGCGGCCGCGGCGCAGGCTGCCGGCGGGCGTGACCGCGTCGACGCCGGGCACCTGCCGGAACAATTCGGTCAGTTCCGCCGCGATTCCCTCCGCGTAGCTCAGCAGATAGCGTCCCGTCCGCTGCCGGTATTGCGCGATCGAGCGCAGCACCTTTTCTTCGAGCTTGGCGCCCATGCGCGGCAGCACGCGCAGCTTCTGTTCGAGGCACAGCCGCTCCAGCTCGTCGATGGTGCTCACCCGGTAATGCTCGAAGATGAGCGCGATGCCTTTGGGCCCGAGGCCCTGGATCTTCAAAAACTCGAGCGCGGTCGGCGGAAATTTCTGGAGCAGCGCATCGCGGCGCTCGCAGGAGCGGGTGTCCACGATTTCGCGCAGTACCACGGCCAGCCCTTTGCCGATTCCGGGAATATCCGTCACTTTGCGCGCGGGGTCGCGCAGGATATCCTCGATGCGCTCCGGATACCCTTCCACGGCGGTGGCGCCGTTGCGATAGCTGCGGATGCGAAAGGAATCCTCGCCGGCGATCTCCATCAGGTCGGCGGTTTCCCACAAAATGCGCGCGATTTCGCGATTCTCCACCCTCGTCCTCGATTCAATTGTAAGCGGTTATGCTGGAGTTCGATGCCCGCGGGATCATACTTGTACTGCGATGTGAGCCTTCCGGTGCCGCTCGATCAGCCGTTCACCTACGCGCTGCCGGAAACGCTGCGGCATCGCGTGCGGGCGGGCAGCCGGCTGGTGGTGCCGTTCGGCCCGCGCAAGCTGACGGGCGTGATCCTGAGCTGCCACGACGAGCGGCCGCAGGTGGCGGCGCGCGAGGCGCTGCGCCTGCTCGATGCGGAGCCGGTGCTCGATTCGGAGCTGCTCGCGCTCGGCCGGTGGATCGCCGGGTATTACTGCGCGCCGCTCGGGGAAGTGCTGCGCGGCATGCTGCCGCTGGCGGCGGAGATCCGGCGCGGCAAAGTGTGGTCGCTGACCGATGCCGGCCGCGACGCGGCCCGGCAGCTGGTGCTCGATTCTTCGCCGGACGATCCGGCCACGCAGGTGCTGCGGCTGCTCGAAAAACGCCCGCTCTCGGCGGCATACCTGGCGCGCACGCTGCCCCTCGCCGACAAAGCCATTCGCTCGCTCGAACGGCGCGGCTTCGTGGTGGCGGAGGAAGTGCACGCGGAGCGCGATCCGCTGCGCGCGCCTGCCGAGCGGTTGCGGGTGGAATTCGCCGAACGGCCGGGCTATGGCAAGCTGACCAAGGCCGAGCGGGAACTGCACGCGTTCCTGGAGTTGCATCCCGGGTCGCACAATTTGAAAGAGCTCGAAAGCATGGTGAAGGATGCGAGCCCGGCGGCGCGGTCGCTGGCTCGCAAAGGTCTGGTCCATCTGAAGCCGGAGCCGGTGGCGATGCGGTTCGGGCCGGCGCGCGCCCGGCATGTGTTGAACGCGGCGCAGCAGGCGGCCTTCGACCAGATTCGCGCGGCGATCGAAGGGCGGCGGTTTCAGACCTTTCTGCTGCACGGCGTCACGGGGTCGGGCAAAACCGAGGTGTATTTGAACGCGATTGAAGCGGTGCTGGCGCAAGGGCGCGGCGCGCTGCTGCTGGTTCCGGAGATCGCGCTGACGCCGGCCATGGCCGGGCAGTTTTTCTCGCGCTTTTCCGACCGGGTGGCGATTCTGCACAGCGCGTTTTCCGACGTCGAGCGGCTGGAGCAGTGGCGGCGCATCCGGTCGGGCGCGGCGTCGGTGGTGGTGGGGACGCGCTCGGGCATTTTCGCTCCGGTGCGGAATCTCGGGCTGATCATCATCGATGAAGAGCATGACGGCAGCTACAAGCAGGAGGAAACGCCGCGGTATAACGGGCGGGATGTCGCGGTGGTGCGGGCGCAGGCGGCGGGGGCGTGCGTCGTGCTCGGCTCGGCCACCCCGAGCCTGGAAAGCCGCTACAACGCGCAGTGCGGCAAGTATACCCTGATCGAGCTGCCGGGGCGCATCGAGCAGAGGCCGATGCCGGCCGTCGAGCTGATCGACATGCGCCAGGAGTTTTTGGAAACGCGCCAGCAGGCGACGTTTTCGCGCAAGCTGCTGGAGGAACTGGCGGCGCGGCTGGAAACCGGCGAGCAGGCCATCGTGATGTTGAACCGCCGCGGATTTTCCAGCTTTGTGGCGTGCCGGGCCTGCGGCGAGCGCATCCAGTGCATCAACTGCTCGGTGACCCTCACGTTCCACAAACGCGACCGGCGCCTGCTGTGCCACTATTGCGGCTATGCGCAAAAACCTCCGAGCGTCTGCGCCAAATGCGGCAGCGAACATATTTATTTCCTCGGGGTGGGTTCGGAGCGGGTGGAAGAAGAGCTGCACCGCCACTTTCCGCAAGCGCGGATCGCGCGTTTGGATCGCGACACCGTGACGGGCAAACGCCAGTACGAAACCATCCTGCACGGATTTCGCGACGGCGCTTACGACATTCTGGTGGGCACCCAGATGATCGCCAAAGGGCACGACATCCCGAACGTGACCCTGGTGGGCGTGATTTCGGCCGACGTCGGGTTGGGCATGCCGGATTTCCGCGCGGCCGAGCGCACCTTTCAGCTTTTGACCCAGGTGGCCGGCCGGGCGGGGCGGGGCGCGACACCGGGCCGCGTCTTGATCCAGACGATCAACCCCGACCATTACGCGGTCCGGCTGGCGGCCGCGCAGGATTATCAGCAGTTTTATGAAAAGGAGTTGAATTTCCGGAGAGCGATGCATTATCCGCCGTTCAGCGCCATGGCCAACGTGCTGGTGCGCAGCCCGCACAAGGAAATGGCTTTGCGGATGAGCACCGAGCTGTCGCGGCTGATGACGCCGCCGCCGGAGAAACTGCGGGTGCTCGGCCCGGCCGAAGCGCCGGTGCCGCGGCTGCATAACGAGTACCGCTACCAGTTCCTGATCAAGGCGGCCAGCCGCAAGACGCTCAACGGGTTGTTGCAGCGGATTCGCTGCTTCGGGGTGGAGCACAAGTGGGCGGCGACCGCGCTGATGATCGATGTCGACCCACTCAGCCTCATGTAACTGCCAATGCGCCCCAGTGTTCGCGAAGCTGGTTGAGGGCAGGCTCGGCGTCGTCGCCCGGCGGGCGTTCGACCACCAAAACCTCCACCTCCATGGCCGGCCGCACGGCCTTGCCGTCTTTCAGACACACATAGCTTCCGGAAAGATGTTCCCGGATCCAGTTGGCCGCCGCGGTGGCCGGGGCTAATTCCGGCGGGCCAATCGCGAGGAACTGTTCCTCGCCCCAGCGGCCGCAAACGGTTTCGGGTTTGAGGCTGTTCCGGAGGCGGCGGATGAAGGCGCCGGCCAGTTCCTGAGAAACCTCGGGAGCGAACTCTTCGGCGGCGCGCTGGATTCCGCGGGCATCGATCAACAGCAGGAAGGCCCCTTCGCGAGCGCCGCGAATGCGCTTCTCCATCTCGGTCCGGTTGAAGATCTGAGTTACGGAATCGAGCGCGGCCGCGTTTTCGAGTTGGTCGATCCGCTGATGCAGCGCGCGGATTTCCGACAGAAATTGCGAGACGGTCAGCTGGTGCTGCTTCCTGAGCGCGTCGAGACCCTGTTCGATATTGTCCGTCGCGGAGTTCAGCGCTGTTCGCATGGTTTCGATGTTCTGCGAGCCGCAGATTTGCCGCAGCGCCTTTAGGGCCTGCCGCAGCCGGCCGTCCTGCTCGCCATCGGCCTGGCTCAGTGTATTGAGAGTCTCCTGAAGCGCGGTGACCGTGTTTGCCAGCTCTTCGCGCAGCCGGTTCAGATAGCGCGAAGCCTTATCGCGATAATCGCGCAGCAGGCACCGGAAGGTCGCGCGGCTCTCCTGCAGCGCCTCCGGCGCGTCGCGCGCCACCTCCTCCGCCAGCTCATTCAGGAATTGGCGATGCGGCCGGGTAAGGTCATCTTCGAGTTCCACCGCGTACTGCGCGGCGGTGTGGATGGCGAATGCGTAACACTGCAGCGTCTCGCGCCGGAGCTGGTCGCATTTTTCGAGATCGGTGACGGCGTCGCGGATTGAGATCATGGCAATCCAACCGTCAGATCGTCGGAGCCGGGCGGCGACTTTAGTGTTGAATTTCACCTTTTCTTCGCCTAGAATGCGAGTAGGATCGCGCATGCCTCTGACGAAGCGACAAAAGCAGGTGCTGGATTTTATCGCCCGGTTCCAGGACGAGAACGGCTACTGCCCCAGCTACGAAGAAATCGCGCACGGCCTCGAACTGGCCTCGCTCGCGACCGTGCACAAACACATTTCCGCGCTGGAAAGCAAAGCGTACCTCAAGCGCGGGTTCAATCAGAGCCGGTCGCTGGAATTGGCGCCGAAGTATCTGCAGGAGCAGCGGCGGTCGAAACCGGCGACGGAAATTCCGCTGCTCGGCCGGATCGCGGCGGGCGCGCCGGTGGAGTCGGTGGCGCAGCGGGAAACGCTCAACTTCGCCGACTTCACCGGCCGGCCCAATACGTTCGCCCTCGAAGTGCGCGGCAATTCGATGATCGACGATCACATCTGCGACGGCGATCTGATTTTGCTCGAGCGCGTGTCCGAGGCGCACGACGGCGACATCGTGGTGGCTCTGGTACGCGGCGATGAAACAACGTTAAAACGCTTCTACCGGGAACCGGGCGACCAAATTCGCCTCCAGCCCGCCAATTCGGCGCTAAAGCCCATCATCGTTCCGGCCCGGGATGTTCAGATCCAGGGCCGGCTGCTGGCCGTGCTGCGAAAGTACCGCTGAGAATTACCGGGTGGCGAAGGCGCGCTGCCGGAGCTCCTGCTCGGCACGCAGCCAGTCTTCTTCGGGGCTGCCGCCCTGGCAGCCCCGGGCTTCCCACAGGGAATAGGCCAAGCGCGCGATTTCTTCGTGCGACAACTCCCGATCCGTGACAATCGTCTCGGTCCGAGCTGGGGTTTCCGGTTCGCGAGCGGCCGCCGGAACTTCGGCTGCCGTCGCAGAGTGTTGGGAACGCGTGGTCGCGCGCCGCGGGCGCGCCCCAGCCGCGGAAGCGGATGAAATCACAAGGTCTTTTTCAGGGTTTGTCTTTCTAGGCATACAGCTTGGTCTTTCTAAACGGTGAATCGGTAATTCCTTTCACCTATTTTAGCGAAGCGGGCCCGAAATCTCAGCAAAAAAATTTGGCTCGATGAAATCGAAAGCGTATGTTTTCGGACTAGAGCATCCGCCTATTGTTAATATGGGGTTAGCCGTGAAAGCCGGGTTTCTCTTCGCGATCGCGCTGGGTTTGTCCACGCCGGTGGCGCGTGCGAATCCGAAGGTGATCGCAGTCGATGTCGATGGGATGATCCACCCGGTTACGGCCGAAATCGTGGGCGGCGCGCTCGCCCAAGCCAGGCAGGAGGGCGCCGGCGCGGTCATCGTGCGGTTGAATACGCCGGGCGGGCTGATGGACGCCATGCGCGACACGATTTCCGAGATGATCGCTTCGCCGCTTCCCGTCATCACCTATGTCGAGCCGAGCGGCGGGCGCGCGGCTTCGGCGGGCTTCTTTCTGCTGGAGGCGGGAGACCTGGCGGCGATGGCGCCCGGCACCAATACCGGGGCGGCGCACCCGGTCGCCATGGGCGGCGAGATGGACGCCGTCATGAAGCAGAAGGTGGAAAACGACGCCGCCGCTTACCTGCGAAGCATTTGCGCCAAGCGTGGACGCAACAGCGCCGTCGCGGAGAGCGCGGTGCGCGAAAGCAAGTCGTTCACCGAACGCGAGGCGCTCGACCAGCGCCTCATCGATCTGATCGCGCCCAATGAATCGGCGCTGCTGGCGGAGATCGATGGCCGCGTCATCACGCGTTTTGACGGCTCGAAGGTCACGCTGCATACGGCGGGAGCCGGCGTCGAAGTGTACCAGCGGACGCTCCGGCAGAAGATCATCTCGGCGGTGGCCGATCCCAACATCGCGCTCGTGCTGCTGGTGCTGGGCGCTCTCGGGATTTATGTCGAGTTCTCTTCGCCGGGTCTGATCGCGCCGGGAGTCGTGGGCGCGATCCTGGTGCTGGTGGGACTTTCGGCCCTCTCGGTCCTGCCCATCAACTGGCTGGGCGCGGCGCTGCTGATTCTGGCGTTCACGCTATTCGTGCTGGAGGCAAAATTCACCTCGCACGGAATTCTGGGAATCGGCGGAGCCATTGCCATGGTGCTGGGAGCCGTCATCCTGGTGAATGGTCCGATTCCCGAGATGCGCGTGCGCTGGAGCACCGCCGTCGGGCTGGCGCTGCCGTTTTCGGTCATCACCATCCTGCTGCTCTCGCTGGTGGTCCGCGCGCGGCGGAACAAGGTGGTGACGGGCGCGGAAGGGATGATCGGCACCACCGGGTCCGCGGTCACGGAACTCGCGCCGGAAGGCAAGGTGTTCGTCCGCGGCGAATATTGGGATGCGGTGGCGGCGCGTCCGGTTCCCGCGGGAACCCATGTGCGGGTCACCGCGATTGACAAACTGACGCTCACGGTAGAGCCGGTTCCGGACGGACCAGGAGGGAAGAAATGAGCGACGCGACTCTCATCTTCATTGCGATCCTTGTGATTTATCTGCTGAGCTCGATCAAGATTCTGCGCGAATACGAGCGCGGGGTCATCTTCCGGCTGGGCCGGCTGCTGCCGCAGCCGAAAGGTCCGGGCGTCTGCCTGGTGTTTGCGCCGATCGATCGCATCGTCCGGGTCTCGCTGCGCATCGACACCCTGGAGGTTCCCGCCCAGGACGTGGTCACGCGCGATAACGTCACGGTCAAAGTCAACGCGGTGCTCTATTTCCGCGTGATCGATCCGCGGCTGGCGGTGAACGAGGTATCCAACTTCTTATATGCGACGTCGCAGCTGGCCCAGACCACGCTGCGCAGCGTGCTGGGCGAAGTGGAGCTCGATGAGCTGCTGAGCCAGCGCGAGAAGCTGAATCTGCGGCTGCAGACGATCCTCGATCAGCAGACCTCGGCGTGGGGAGTGAAAGTGACGCTGGTGGAGGTCAAGCAGGTCGACCTGGCGGAGCAAATGATTCGCGCGATTGCGCGGCAGGCCGAAGCCGAACGCGAACGCCGCGCCAAGATCATTCACGCCGAGGGCGAATACTCGGCGGCCGAGAAGCTGGCGATGGCGGCCGAAGTCATTCAACGGCAGCCGGCGGCGATTCAACTTCGCTATCTGCAGACACTGCTCGACATCGGCACGGAAAAAAATACGACCATCGTGTTTCCGCTGCCGATCGATATACTGACAACAGTGGAGCGCGCTCTGAACGCGTTGACTGATGGGAACGCACCGGCGTCCGGTGTTACGAAATCATGAAGAACAACGAAACTGGGGAATTTGAGTTAGTGCTGGGCAACCGGCAGCTGTTGAGCGGATTTTTTATTGTCGTTCTGCTGTTCGGGGTCGCGTTTGCGATGGGGTACATCGTGGGAAGGAACTCGACGCCGTCGGCCCGGCTGCAAACCGAGACCGCGACGGGTTCGGCGGCCGCGACGAAAGACGCGCGGCCTGTTCGGGAGCCGGCGCCGGCCGCCGCCGCATCGGCACCGGATCCCTCCGTCTCCCAGACGCCGGCCGCGGATGCCACTCCGGCCGCCGAGGACAAGACTCCGGCTGCCGAGGCTTCCACGCAGCCCGCTACTCAGCCCGCCGCGACGGCTCCGTCCCGCGAAACCGCTCCGGCTCCCGCTGCGCCTGTCGAAGCCGCGCCCGCCGCCGCTGCCGATGCTCCCCCGGGATCGTTCTGGCAGGTGATCGCCACTTCGAACCGGACCGCCGCCGAAGCGCTGCAGCAGAGCCTCCGCGACAAAGGCTTTCCGGTGACGCTCGGGCCGGGGCCGAACAACCTGGTTCGCGTGCTGGTGGGCCCGTATTCGGATACGCAGTCGATGGGCCGCGCCAAAACCCAACTGGAAGCCGCCGGCCTGCATCCGGTCCGGAAGTAGTGTGAACGATTCGCTGGTACAGATTGAGGGCGGACCCGGGCGCCGGCCAAGGCTCCCGGAGTGGGCCCGCAAGCCACGCACGCACTTTTCCTCTCTGCATGCGCTCAAGGGCGAATTGCGCCGCCTCGGTTTGCACACGGTCTGCGAATCGGCGCGCTGTCCGAATATTCACGAGTGCTTCCACCGCCGCGCGGCCACGTTCATGATCCTCGGCGACCGCTGCACGCGCGCCTGCGGATTTTGTTCGGTGCCCAAGGGGCGGCCGCCGCTCGACCCCTCCGAACCCGCCAACGTTGCGCGAATGGCCGCCGCGCTCGATCTCCGGTATGTCGTGATCACCAGCGTCAATCGCGACGACCTCTCCGACGGCGGCTCGCGGCATTTCGCGGAAACCGTGCGCGCGGTGCGCCGCGCGCTTCCCCACGCCCGTGTCGAGGTGCTCACGCCGGATTTCCGCGGCGACCTCGAGGCGGTGGCCCGTGTCCTCGATGCCGGGCCTCACGTCTTCAATCACAACGTCGAAACCGTACCCCGGCTTTACCGCCGCGTGCGCCCTCAGGCGAATTACGAACAATCGCTCCGGGTTCTCGATTTCGCGCGAACGCATCCCGGCGGCGCGCTAACGAAATCGGGGTTCATGGTCGGGCTTGGCGAATTCGAACAGGAAGTGCATTCTTTGCTGCGCGACCTTCGCGCCGCCGGGACCGCGGTCGCCACCATCGGGCAGTATCTGCAGCCGACTCGACGCAACCTGCCGGTCGCCGAATATATCGAGCCGAATCAGTTTCAGCGGTATCGGGAATACGGGCTTTCTCTCGGATTTCGCATGGTCTTCAGCGGTCCGCTCGTCCGGAGCTCTTACATGGCCGACGCGGTGGAGGAACAGGCACGGCGGCCGGAGTGCTGAACCTGCTTCTGGCGCTGCTTTCGGCGGCGCTGCTCATCCTGACGTTTCCCCGATTCAATCTGGCGTGGCTTGCGCCGGTGGCGGTCACGCCGTTGCTGGTGGCTGTGGCGCGCGAGCGCCGCTGGCTGCGCCGCTTCGGGTTGGGATGGCTGGCGGGTTTCGTCTACTGGTTCGGCGTCTGTTATTGGATCGAAGACGTGCTGGCGCGGTATGCCGGCGTCTCCGGTATCGTCGCCTGGGCCTTGTTCACATTGTTTGCGTTCACCAAGGCGCTGCACATGGCGGTGTTCGCTCTCGCTGCCGGAATCCTGATCCGCCGCTGGTGGGCCATTCCGGCGGTTGCCGCCTGTTGGGTGGCGGTGGAGGTGACGCACGGGCCGCTTGGTTTCGCCTGGCTGGCGCTCGGCAATGCCGGCATTGACATGGGCGTGCCGCTGCGGCTGGCCCCGATCACCGGAGTCTACGGGCTCTCGTTTGTGTTCATGATGATGGCTACCGCGCTGGCTCTGGCGCTGCTGCGGCGGCCCAGGCTGGAATTGCTGTGGCTGCTGCTGTTGCCGTTTTTGGCTTTCCTGCCGCCCATGCCGGCCGCCGAACGCGGCCGCGATGCGGCGCTGCTGCTGCAGCCGAATATTTCCGAAGACGCGCAATGGACGCAGGAATCGGTCTACCGCGCCGAGCAGGACTTGGCCCAGCTCACGCTGCAAGGCGTCCAGGTGCAGGGCAGCCATCCGCCTTCCATCGCCGTCTGGCCGGAAGTCCCGGCGCCGTTCTATTATGACGACGATCCGCGTTTCCACAACCTGATGGATGACCTGGCACGCCAGGCGCGCGTTTCGCTACTGATCGGCGTCGTCGGCCATACCGCCGCCGGGCAGCCGCTCAACTCCGCGCAGTTGATTGGGCCGAGCGGCCTTCCCATCAGCCGTTACGACAAGGTCAATCTCGTCCCGTTCGGCGAGTTTGTCCCCTGGCCGTTCGGACTCCTCGCCAACAAGGTTTCGACCGAGGTCGGCGATTTTGCTCCCGGCCGGCGCGTCGTGGTATCGCCGGTCGATGGTCACAAGATCGGCGCGTTCATTTGTTACGAATCGGTATTTCCGAACTTCGTCCGCCGCTTTGCCGCCCAAGGCGCCGAAGTGCTGTTCAATCTTTCGAATGACGGCTGGTTTGGCCGGAGCGCCGCGCGCGAGCAGCATCTGCGGATTGTCCGGATGCGCGCCGCCGAGAACCGCCGCTGGATCCTGCGGTCGACCAACGACGGAATCACCGCCGCCATCGATTCGGCGGGGCGGCTGCGCGGCACGCTTCCGCTCTACACGCAGGCGACCTCGTATACCGGCTTCAATTACATCTCCGACAAAACGCTATATACAAGGTTCGGCGACTGGTTTGCGGTCTTATGCGCCACCATCGCGCTGATGGCGCTGGTAGCGGAACGAGTGCTGTGAATCGGAGAGCCGCGGCTACATCTTGTAGCGGCCGAAATCTTCGTCGTTGAGGCCTTCGAGCATCCGGCGCAGCTCGTCGTTGGTCGCTTTGTCGGACACCGTCGAAGCCAGCTTCGACGACTTCAGGACGCTTTCTTCGACATAGATCGGGCAGTCGAGCCGCAAGGCCAGCGCCAGGGCGTCGCTCGGGCGCGAATCGACGCTGATCAACTCGCCGTCGCGGTCAAGCCAGATCACCGCGTAGAAGGTATCGTCCTTGAGCTCGCTGACCACGACCTTGCGCAGCCCGGTGTTCAAGCCGAGCAGGAGGCTTTTGATGAGATCGTGCGTCATCGGACGCGGGGTGGAAACTTTTTCGATCTCCAGGGCGATGGCGTTCGCCTCATACACGCCAACCCAGATGGGGAGCACCATACTGCCCTGCACATCCCGAAGGATGACAATGGGCATGTTTGTCACGGGATCCATCATGAGCCCGCGAATTTTCATTTCGACTTCCATGTGGCGCCCTCCCACCCCCATTACACCACAGATACACTCTCACCCACCAACGAGTTGGGCCCCGAGCGCGTGACACGTACTTGAATGTACTTGCCTACGAGGCTCGCGCCGTTGGTGTCGGGATGCGTGAAGTTCAAAGTGCGGTTGTCGGAGGTGCGGCCGATCCATTGCCCGAGCGCCTGCTGGCGTCCTTCGACCAAAACCTCCTGCACGGCGCCGATCCGTTCGGCGTTGCGGCGGATCTGGATGGCGCGCTGCTTCTCCTGCAGAATCGCCAGCCGGCGCTGCTTCTCTTCTTCGGGGATGGCGTCCGCCATCTGCACGGCCGCCGTGTTGGGCCGCGGTGAATACTTGAAGCTGAAAACCGAATCGTATTCCACGGCGTCGAGCAGGTCGAGAGTCTGCCGGAAGTCGTCTTCGGTCTCGCCGGGGAATCCCACGATGATGTCGGTGGTGATGGAATAGTTCCGCTTCGCCGTTTTGAGCCATTCGATACGGCGCATGTACTCATCGCGCGTGTACAGCCGGTCCATGGCGGCCAAAACGCGGCTCGAGCCCGACTGCACCGGCAAGTGCACGTGATCGCAGAGAACCGGATTCGCGTCCATCGCCTCCACGATGCGGCGCACGAAATCGCGCGGGTGCGACGTGGTGTACCGGACGCGGCGAATGCCCGGAATCTCGGCGACGCGCGCCAGCAGCGCCGCGAAATCCCAGCCGGCGGGCGAAGGATCGCGGTAGCTGTTGACGTTCTGGCCGAGAAGCTGGATTTCCGTGTAGCCCTGTTCCGCAAGGCGGCGGGCCTCGGCCATCACGCTTTCGCTGGTGCGGCTGCGCTCCGGCCCGCGCGTGAACGGCACCACGCAGTAGGCGCAAGACTTGTCGCAGCCTTCGATGATCGTAATGTACGCCCGGTGCGGGTTGTCGCGGCGGGTGAACGGGGTGTCGAACGTCTCGTCCGTATCCAGACTCAATCCGGTTACGCGCCGGTTGCCCGTTTCCAGCTGCACCAGCATTTCCGGGAGCTTCGTGTAGCTGGCCGAGCCGCAGACCATGCTCACGTGCGGCGCGCGCGCGAAGATCTTTTCACCTTCCTGCTGCGCCACGCACCCCAGCACCCCGAAAATCTTGCCCTTGCCGGCCTCCCGCTTGAAGTTCTGGAGCCGCGTGAACACTTTCTGCTCGGCTTTGTCGCGGATGCTGCATGTGTTGTAGAGCACAAGGTGCGCTTCTTCCGGCGTTTCCACCTGGCTATAACCCTGCGAAAGTAACGTGCCGATTACTTTTTCGGAATCGTGCGCGTTCATTTGGCAGCCAAACGTCTCGATGTAAAAGGTTTTCGAGGACACTAACCTTATTCTAAACGACCCGAAAAGGACGCAATGTTATAATCCCGATTGGGTCCCGAGGAGGGTAGCGCGAGTGAAATTTTTTCTCGATACGGCCAATCTCGATGAGCTGAAGAAAGGGGCCGCCTGGGGCATCGTGGACGGCGTCACCACCAACCCGACGCTGATCGCCAGGGAAGGCCGGCCGCTGGAGGAACAGGTCCGCAAAATTTGCGAGATCGTGGATGGAGACATCAGCGCCGAGGTGGTCGCCACCGAATTCTCCGCCATGGTCGCGGAGGGGAAGCGGCTCGCCAAGATCCACAAGAATATCGTGGTCAAATGCCCGCTCACGCGCGATGGCATCCGCGCCACTTCCGCTCTGAGCAAGGAAGGAATTCGCGTCAACGTGACGCTGTGCTTCTCTCCGGGACAGGCCTTGCTGGCGGCCAAGGCGGGCGCCTATTTCATCAGCCCGTTTGTCGGCAGGCTGGATGATGTCGGGCACATCGGCATGGACCTGGTCCGCAGCATTGTGCAGATTTACAAAAATTACGGATTCAAGACGCAGGTGCTCGCGGCGTCCCTCCGCTCTCCCACTCACGTGATTGAAGCGGCCGAAGCCGGAGCGCACATCGGGACCATGCCCTTCAAAGTTCTCGACATGCTCTTCAATCACCCGTTGACGGATAAGGGGCTGGATCAGTTCTTGAAAGACTACGCGAAAGTTTTTCAAGAAACTCCGGTAGCCGGGTAACTACTATTCTGGAATGCTGAACGCTTTGTCGTTCGCGAGCGCGAAGGAGATTGTCCTCGCCCTCGCTGGCCTGCTCGTTCTGCTCGCCGCGGTCTTCGGCTATCGTGCGTGGCAGCGCTCCCGCGTCACGCCCGAGGAGCGCGAACGGCGGCGGCGCGCCGGGCTCGTGCTGCGCGGGAAAATGGGCGACGCCACCATCACGGAGCTGCGCGGCGAACTGGTGTTCTACTCCTACGACGTGCGCGGCGTCGAGTACATTGCCTCCCAGGACCTCTCGTCTCTCAAGGAGTATCTTCCGTCTGACCTCTCCGTCCTGGTCGGCTCGGTTTCCGTGCGGTACGACGCGAAAAATCCGGCCAACTCCATTATTCTCGCCGAAGACTGGACGGGTCTCCGCACGCACGGCGCGGAAGAAGTCAAAAGTCAAAGGTCAAAAGTCAAAAGTCAAAAATAGTTCGGTACGCTTCATAAAACGGCGGCGCAGCCGCCCACCTGCATACTTTTGACTTTTGACCTTTGCCTTTTGACTTTTGACTTTTTCTTCCCCGCCTCCCTTTTCCGGTCCCGCGCGCCGGTACGCTATCATGGGGTGAATCCATCATGATTCAAGACGTGCTTCCCGAGGGCCTCACCTTCGACGATGTCTTGCTCGAACCGGCCCGCAGCGAGGTCATCGCCACCGAAGTCGACACCAAAACCTGCTTCACCCGCCAGATCGGATTAAACATCCCGATTGTGTCCGCCGCGATGGATACGGTTACCGAGTCGCACCTGGCCATCGCGCTCGCGCAGCAGGGCGGAATCGGCATCGTCCACCGCAACATGTCCATCGACCGGCAGGCCGAGGAAGTGGACCGGGTCAAACGCAGCGAGAGCGGCATGATCGTCGATCCCATTACGATCAGGCCCGATCAGCCGATCTCCGATGCGCAGGAACTGATGCGCCGCTACCGGATTTCGGGCGTGCCCGTCACGCTCGACGGAAAACTCGTCGGCATTCTGACCAATCGCGACCTGCGTTTTGAAACGCGCTTCGATCTGCCGGTTTCCGAAGTGATGACCAAGGAGAACCTGGTCACCGTTCCGGTGGGAACGACGCTCGAAGCGGCCGAGGCCATCCTTCACCAGCACCGCGTCGAGAAACTGCTGGTGGTGGACGAGCATTACGCCCTGAAGGGGCTGATCACCGTCAAGGACATCCAGAAGAAACTGAAGTATCCCAATTCCGCGAAGGACCGGCAGGGGCGTCTGCGGGTCGGCGCGGCGATCGGCGCGACCGGCGATTTCTTCGAGCGGGCGCAGGAACTCGTGGCGAAAAAAGTGGACGTGCTCGCCATCGACACCGCTCACGGCCACAGCACCCGCGTCATGGAAGCGATCAAAAAGATCAAGTGCAAGCTGCCTGATGTGCAGTTGATCGCGGGGAACGTCGCCACGTATGAGGGCGCTCGGGAGCTCATTTCGCTCGGTGTCGACGGCATCAAAGTCGGCATCGGCCCCGGCTCCATCTGCACCACCCGCGTGGTTTCCGGCGCCGGTGTTCCGCAGGTCACGGCGATTTCCGAATGCGCGCGCGCCACTCGCGACGCCGGGGTGCCTCTGATTGCCGATGGCGGGATCAAATACTCGGGTGACATCACCAAGGCCATCGCGGCCGGCGCCGATTGCGTCATGATCGGCAGCCTGCTCGCCGGAACCGACGAAAGCCCCGGCGAAACAATTCTCTATCAAGGCCGCACGTTCAAAACGTACCGCGGCATGGGCTCGCTCGGGGCCATGTCGCAAGGCAGCTCGGAACGTTACGCGCAGGAGGCCGGCTCCAAGCTGGTGCCCGAAGGCATTGAAGGCCGCGTGGCGGCGAAAGGCCCGCTCTCGGAACTCGTTTATCAACTGGTGGGCGGGCTTCGTTCCGGAATGGGCTATTGCGGCGCGCACAACATCCGCGAACTGCAATGCAACTCCCGGTTCCTCCGCATCTCGCCCGCCGGCTTGCGCGAAAGCCACGTTCACGACGTCATCATCACCAAGGAAGCGCCCAACTACCGGGTCGAATGAAAGGGGTGAACCAATTTGGATGTTGAACGCACGATCGAGTTCATCCTGAAGCAGCAGGCCCGGTCGGAGAGCCAGATGGCGGCCTTCGACAGGCGCATGGCTGCGATGCAAAAGCAGATGGCCGGCATGCAGAGGCAGATGACCGGCATTCAGAAGCTCGTCCGCGCCGGCATGCGCATCCTCGCCAAGCAGGGAGAAAACATCAACAAGCTATCGGCGGAAATGAAGGAGCTTGCGAAAGCCCAGCGAGTGACCGATACCAAGCTCCAGTCCTTCATCGATTCCATGCGGCGCGGCGGCAACGGCCGCCACTCGCGGAACTGATCTACTTCCCCTTCGCGTACTCCCGGAAATCCTGAAGCACTGCTTTTTTCATCTGCTGGGCCGCGTCCAGCAGCCACCCGCGCGGCCGGCGCTTCAGATCGTCGCGTAAAACGCGCGCCTTGACGCTCCCGAGGTGAATGTTCGCCGTTTCAAACCCCATCGCATGGAGAAGCCGGATTTCATCGCGCTCCTTGGGCAGCGCCGAAAGCTCGATGCGCGAGCAGTCCGGCGCCAGCCGCCGCACGATCCACCGCTTGCGCAGGCGCACGAACGGATCGCCGCAGCGCACCGAGCGGTCGAGAATTTCCTGGTACCGAATCGGCGCCGTGCCTTTTCCGCGCTCCGCCCATACGCAGGCCGATGGCGCCAGCGCCTTGGCCTCCCGCGCCACCGAACCGCCGCGCCAGTCCGCCACCGCGACGTACCGCTCGCGCCCGAGACTTCCCAGACCCGCGATGCGGTGCGAGACCCGCCACGCCAGTCCCTTTTCCGGCATCATCCGGTCGATCGCTTTGTGCGCTCCGGCCGGGCACGCGCACTCCGGCCAGCCGCGCAATTTCTCCCAGTACTTCTCCGGCTCGTGCAGCCGCGCCGTTGCCATCTGCCGCAGCGCGCCATGATGCTCGGCCAGAACGTAGGGCCGGCCGCCGGCCTCGATGGCGTCGGCATAGCCGGCAAGAATCGCCTGGGTCCCCTCTTTCGCGCCGGCGGTCATTTCCGCCAGCAAGGCGCTGGCGGCGAGCCGGATCAGATCGTTCGTGTAAGGCAGCCGCCACGCTTCGTCGAAATCGTTGATGCCCCAGACCAGCCGGCCGTCCAGGTCGCGCCACGTTCCGAAGTTCTCTACGTGCAGATCGCCGATGCTCAGCGCTTCCGGCGCCTCCGCCGCGGCGCCGCAGATCTCCTTCCAGGTTTGCGCCCAGCGGTAATAGGTCGCTCGCAAAAAGGGAAACGGCCCGGCGCGCATGGCTTCGTGTTTCAGCCGCAGATCTTTCCGGATCAGCCGGACGTGCCGTCCGAGCCAGGCTTCATACGCTGCCGTCGCCTCGCGGATGCGCATCACTCCCCCGCCGTCGCCGGTGTCAGAATCCATTTCAGAGTCCCGTGAGGCGCCGGACCGAACCGCTCGCAATCGACACGCGCCAGGGCCGCCTTCTTGAAATCGACCAGCAGCGACGGGCTGTTCAACAGAAACCCCAGCAGCGTGCTCATCAGCGGTTCGTGGCTGGCGAGCAGAACCGCGGATTCCGACTGGCGCGCCCGGATCTCCTCCCACGCATCGTGCGGGTCCGCATGGGGAACCAGCGCTTGGGTTGTGACGACTCTACCGCGGTAGCCAAGGCATTCGACTGCCACTTCGGCCGTCTCCAGCGCGCGGCGATACGGGCTGGACAAAATCAAATCCGGATTCACCTGCGCGGCCTTGGCGCGGGCAAGCACACGCCGCAGTTTCTGCCGGCCCGCGGAGGTCAGCGCGCGGTCCGAATCCGGCCTTCCGGGCGCGGCGTCTTCCGCGATCCCGTGCCGCAGCAGGTAGATCTCCATCAGGGTTTGGCTTTCTGCAGCGCCGGCCGCCGCACGCGGCCCAATCGCAGCCGCGTGATGCGCCGCTGCAATTCGCGAAAGATGCGCTCCACCGGCTGCGAGGCGTCGATCACGGTGAAGTCATACGGCCGCACCATCGAATCCAGCGCCTTCAGGAGCCTGGTCTGGTAGCGGACGAAGCTCTCGTACATGTCCGGCCCGAAACGCAGGTCCATGCCGCTTTCCCAGAAATCGAACGCCCCGCGGCCCAGCACTACGCGTGAGACCAGATGCTCCACATCGGCGCGCAGGTAGTAGACGGCATGCGGCACCAGGGCGAAGCCGGCCACCTGCTCGATCCAGCGCCGGTCTTCTCCGCGGGCGATGGCGCGGGCCATGATCGAATAGATGTAGCGGTCGATCAGCACCACGAACCCCGCACGCAGCGCGGGAATGATCTCGTTCTCCAGCCGGTCGGCGAAATCGGTGGTGTAGAACAACGTCATGGTGATCGGACCGAGCGTGTTGCCGGTCTTGGCCATTTTGATGCCCTTGCCCGCCAGCGCGGAGCGCGCCATGCCGCTGTCGATCACGGCGTGGCCTTCCTGCTCCAGCCATTGCCGCAGCAGCACGATCTGCGTGCTGCGCCCCACCGCGTCCGGCCCTTCGATCACGATGAGCTTGCCCTGCAGATCCGCCGTGTCCACGCCCGGCAGCGGCTCGCTATAGAACGTGAGAGGCTGTCGGGTGGCCATTGAACTCCCTTCCGGCGGGCAGGTGGAGGATCCCGTTCTTCAGGCTTTCGCCCAGTTCGCGCACCACGATATCGCGCATGATCCGCTGCTGTTCCTCGATCGACAGCGTCGCGTCGATCACGTGAAAGCCCATTTCCTCGATCATGGCTTCGTATTCGTCGAGGATGCGGCCTTGAAAAATCCGGAAACTCTCTTCCACGTCGCGCGCCAGCCCCAGATCCATTCCCGCCTCGTAGTATTTCAGCGCGTCGCGGCCGCCCAGAATGCGGCCGAGCGCCACGTCCAGCGGCACCCGGAAATAGAAGCTCAGGTTCGGATGCAGCGCGAACCGGTACAGATTGCGCACCCAGCGGCGGCTCACGCCGCGCGCCACGTCGCGCGCAAACGCGGTGGCGGCATAGCGGTCCGCGCAGACGATCGCGCCCGATTTCACCAGAGGAAAAATATAGCTTTCCATCCGATCCGCGAAATCGGTGGCGTGAATCAGGCTGAAGGTGGTCGGAGTGAACATCTCCTTCTTCTTGCCGCGCCGTGTCGTCTGGCGCACCAGCGGCGAGGAGTTCCACTCGCTGAACGCGACCGCGTATCCCTGCGAGCGCAGCCAGTGGCTTAACAACGAGAGCTGGGTCGATTTTCCGGAACCGTCGATTCCTTCTACTACGATCAACTTGCCGCGGTACCGGTTGGGCACGAAAAGGGGCATAAGGGGAGGCGCATTGCCCATTCTAACTCTGCGGCCGGCGGGTCCCCTTGTCATGGTTTTGTAACACAACATCGCCTGCGGCCGCGGGCCATCGTGTCACGCCGCCCTGCCGTCGATTAGCATGAAGGAGAGTGCCACGCTACGCGGCCATTGACATCGGCAGCAACTCGATCCGCATGGAGGCGGCGGAAGTCGTGCCCGGGCAGCCGGCCCGGATTCTCGCCTCCGACCGTGAAGTGACCCGTCTCGGAGAGAGCGTTTTCCGCACCGGCTCGGTGAGCGAAGAGGCGCTGCAAAACACCTGCGTCGTGCTGGCCCGCATGGCCGAACTCTACCGCAAGCTGGACGTGGTCGGCGTGCGCGCGGTGGCCACCAGCGCGGTTCGCGATGCGCATAATCAGCGCGACTTTCTGGAGCGCGCCTCGCAGGCCGCGGGAACCCGGGTGGAAATCATCTCGGGACGCGAAGAAGCCCGCCTCATCCACCTGGGCGTGGAGAGCGTCTGGCCGCAGGCCGGCAAGAGCGTGCTCGTCCTGGACATCGGCGGCGGCAGCGCCGAAATCATCGCCGCCGAGAACGGACGCCTTTGCGAAGTGTTCTCAAAGCCCTTAGGCGCGGTGCGGCTGCGGGAAAATTTCCTGACCGAAGACCCGCCGGCGCCGCACCAGTTGCGGCAGATGCACGAATACATCGGCCAGAAGCTGGAAGGCGCGGTCCGCCGCCTGGGACAAGGCAAGTGGGACCGCGTGATTGCCACCTCCGCGACGGCTTCTTCGGTTGCCAGCGCGATCTCGCGCGTGCCCCGCAACAAGCGCGATGAAATCGACCGCCTGCGCGTCTCCATTTCCCAGGTCCGGCAGCTCTATCAGAACCTTTCCGCCCGCGGGCTCGCGGCCCGCCGCAAGATCACCGGCATCGGCCCGCGCCGCGCCGAGATCATCGTGCCCGGCGTCGCCGTCCTGCTGGAGTTTCTTCGGCAGTTCCGGCTGTCCGCCTTCTACTATTCGCGCGCCGGCGTGCGCGACGGCATCATCGCCGACCTGGCGTTGCGCAATGTGGGCGCGGAGGTCTCGCGTTTAACCCGCGAGCAGCGGCGCGAGGTGGAAAGCATGGGCCGCCGCTATGGCGTGGCCCTCGACCACGCCCGCAAAGTCGCCGACATCGCCAACCTGTTGTTTACCGCGCTCCAGCCGCTGCATCAACTACCCGCCGACCGCGGCAAAGAGCTCGAAGCGGCCGCCTACCTGCACGACGTCGGCCACTTCGTCAGCGACACCAGCCACCATAAGCATTCCTGGTACGTGGTCTCCAATTCCGATCTCGCCGGGTTCACCGAGCGCGAGCGGCTGTTGATCGCGGCGCTCTGCCGCTACCACCGCAAGTCGCTGCCCCGGCCCGAACACGGCGCTTTCCAGGCGCTCACTGCCGAGGAACGCCGGACCCTCATGTATCTCATCCCGGTATTGCGGCTCGCCGACAACCTCGATCGCAGCCACGACCAGCGAATCCACGGCGTGGAGTGCCGCCTGCGCGACGGGCAAGTCAGCCTGCAGCTGCAGGCGCACGGCGATATCGATCTCGAAAAGTGGGCCGCGGAGCGCGCCGCCGAAGCGTTCCAGCTGGTGTACAACCGGCAGCTCTCGGTTTCCAAGGCCCGCGATTGACGACCATGCGCGAATACGCCCGGCAACAGACCGCGATCCTGCTCCGGCGGCTCGCTTACGAGGTGGGAAACGCTTCCCGTTCTCCCAACTCCGAATCGATTCACGATCTGCGAGTCGCCATCCGGCGCCTGAACGTCTCTCTCCGCGTGTTTGCCCCGCTCTTTCCGGGACACGCGGGCAAACGAATCCGGAATCGGCTGGAAAGCCTGATGAAGCTGGCCGGCGCGGTCCGCGATCTCGACATCGCCTTGGAGCTTCTCGCGGCAGCCGGCGTCTCTGCCCGGACTGCCGTGGCCGCGCGGATGCGCGACGAACGGCGGAAAGCGTCCAGCCGGCTCGAGCGGGAAATCCGCTCCTGGAAGAATCGCGAATTTTCGCGGAAATGGAGGAGCCGTCTGGAACTATAGCCGATGAGCAAGGATAAGACGCTCCAGTGGAATCCCAAGGACAGCGTGCTCTTTAACGCTTCCCGTGAACTGCCTGCATTGGTCGCCGCCTACTTCGCGCAAGTGCGCGAGGCGCTCTCGGGAGAGCCCAAAGCCGCTGACCTTCACCCCGTGCGGCTGCTGACCAAACGGCTCCGCTACACGCTCGAACTGTTCCGGCCGTGCTACGGTCCCGGTCTTCGCGAGCGGCTCGCCGCCTTACGCCGCATCCAGCAATGCCTCGGTGAGGTCAACGATTGCGTCACGGTCAAGGCCGTCGTCGCGCGGTTCTCCAAGAAAGGATCCCCGGTGCGCCACCGCTGCGAACGGTTTCTACAAAAAAGAAGCGCCGCCAAAATCCAGGAATTCCGCCGCGAATGGCGGGAATCGTTCGATGCTCCGGGCCGGGAACGCTGGTGGACTACTTACCTCGCGCGCCACGCGCGGCTGGCGCAGCGCAAGTCGTAAGCGTCCGGCAATGGCGGATGCTAATACGCCTTCGCAATCACCACCCGCCGGTCCACCGGCTCGCCCGTGAGAATACACTTGCCGGGGCCGTCGAACTCATCCACCAGCGGGATGTTCCGAACCGTCGCCTTGAACTCCTTGAGCTGCGCGTCGCATCCCAGGTCGTCCTTCAGGTGCGCCATCACGAACTTGCCGCCGCCTTTCTCCGCCGTGACCTCGGCCAGAATGGATTGCACCTCGCTCAGCGAATTGGCGGCCATCGTATTGGCCTTCAGCCGCTCCCTGGCCGCGCGGTACAAATCCTTCTGCATGGCATCGAGCGCGGCCGGCAGCGCGCGGGCCAGTTCGCTCTGCGCCAGAGGCTGCTTGGCCCCGGTATCGCGCCGCTTCAGCACGATGCTGCCCGAGGCCAGGTCGCGCGGGCCTAGTTCGAGCACCACCGGCACGCCCCGCCGCTCCCAATGGAAGAACTTGGCGCCGGGCGTCTGGCCTTCGCGGTCGTCCACCTTGGCGCCCACGTCGGCGGCGATCTTGTGCGCCGCTTCCAGCACCTTCCCGCGCTCTTCATCTTTTCGATAAATCGGCACCAGCACCGTCTTGACCGGCGCCAGCCGCGGCGGCAGCACCAGGCCTTTGTCGTCGGAGTGGCTCATGATGAGCCCGCCGATCAGCCGCGTGCTCACCCCCCAGCTCGTCTGCCAGACATATTCGAGCTGTCCTTCCTTGCTCTGAAACTTCACGTCGAACGCCTTGCCGAAGTTCTGCCCCAGATCGTGGCTGGTGCCGGCCTGCAGCGCCAGGCCGTTCTGCATCATCGCTTCGATCGAATAGCTGTGCAGCGCGCCGGCAAATTTCTCGGCCTTCGTCTTGCGTCCCTGAATCACCGGCATCGCCATCACGTCTTCCGCCACTTCGGCGTAGATGCGCAGCATGCGGAGCACTTCTTCCCGCGCCTCCTCATGCGTGGCGTGCGCGGTATGCCCTTCCTGCCAGAGGAATTCCGTCGTCCGCAGGAACAGCCGCGTCCGCAGTTCCCACCGGACCACGTTGGCCCATTGGTTCACCAGCATCGGCAGGTCGCGCCAGCTCTGAATCCACCGGGAGAAGAAATGGCCGATGATGGTTTCCGACGTCGGCCGGATCACGTACGGCTCCTCCAGCTCCTTGCCGCCCGCGATCGTCACCACCGCCAGTTCCGGCGAGAAGCCTTCCACATGTTCGGCTTCCCGCTGCAGAAAGCTCTGCGGAATCAGCAGGGGAAAGTAAACGTTGTCGTGGCCGGTCGCTTTAAACCGCGCATCCAGTTCGCGCTGCAGCAGCTCCCAAACGGCATACCCGTTGGGCTTGATCACCATGCAGCCCTTCACAATTTCGGCGGGTTCCGCCAGATCGCCTTGCAGCACCACATCCTGGTACCAGGCGGCAAAATCCCGGCTGCGCGGGGTAATGGGAGATTCGGCCATATCGGTTAACTTCTGATAGCTTACGACGGCCACCAACCATGGTTATAATGATCCTCTGTTTTGTATGGCAGCGCACGTTGCTGCAATAAAGCCGTAACACTAGAGGGGTAGGATGAAACGGGCTGTTCTGGTTCCGCTGCTGTTGACGGGGTTTCTGGCCGCAAGCGCGCCGGCCGCTACGCTGGCGCGGAAATCGAGACATTCCACCACGGCGCGGAAACGGAAACCGGTTCCGAAAATCGATCCCACGCTTGGCGACAACGTGGATGGCGAGGACCTCGTGATCCGCCGCGCGGCCGTCGCCGCGCTCGGTTCGGTCAACGGCAGCGTCGTGGTGGTGGACCCGTCCAATGGCCGCATCCTCACGATCGTCAATCAGAAGCTGGCGTTGAAAAGCGGCTTCACGCCGTGCTCCACCATCAAGCTGGTCACGTCGGTGGCCGCGTTGAACGAGCGCGTCATCGATCCCGATACCACGGTCGCGATCACGCGCCGCGTCCGCTTCAATCTGACCACGGCCTTGGCGAGGTCGAACAACCAGTATTTTGCGCGTCTCGGAAATACCCTGGGTTTCGACCGCGTCATTCACTACGCCCAAATGCTCGGTCTGGGCGAGAAAGCGGCCTTGGATCTTCCCGAAGAACAGCCGGGAGTCATTCCCACCGAGCCCCCGAAGGATGGCGGCGTCGGCATGATGACCAGCTTCGGCGAAGGATTCCTGGTTACGCCGCTGGAACTGGCCGCGCTGGTATCCGCCATCGCCAACAACGGAACGCTGTATTACTTGCAATACCCCCGAACCGAAGCGGAAATCGAGCAGTTCACTCCGAAGGTGAAGCGCGTCCTCGACCTTCCCGACAGCCGCCTGCCCGACATTCGCATGGGCATGAAAGCGGCGGTGGATTTCGGCACCGCGCGCCGCATCGGCTACGATCCGGACGACCCGATCCTGGGAAAGACCGGAACTTGCACCGACTATCGGGCGTCCAGCCACATGGGCTGGTTCGGCTCCTTCAACGAAGTGAACCGGCATCAGCTGGTCGTGGTGGTGATGCTGACCGGCGATCATCGCGTCAGCGGGCCGGTCGCCGCGGGTGTGGCCGGAAACATCTATCGCAATCTGGCCGAGCAGAGCTACTTCGCAGCCGACACGAATCGCGCGAGCCTTCCGAACGACGGCGCCGCCGCTGCCAGCGCCCGGTAAAAGGGAAACTGCACGCGCATCTGGGTTCCCGCGGCGCTCCTCCGCCCGCGCGGCAAATCGTGTAGCTGCCACGCCGGTTCGCATCGTTCACAACTTTTTTCCACTTTTCGCGATTGATTCCGCGCGACTTACCCCCGGCCGCGGGTTCGAGCCGCGAACCGTCTGCTAGGGTGAAATCGGATAGAGGTTTGCGCGCACCCCCGCAAACCCCAACAGGTTTCTTGCCGGCCGGCAAGCGTTGCATTGAGGTGGTGACGAACTCCCCGTAGGGCCTTTAAAGCCCGCGCGGCTGAGCGCATCCGCTTGACGCGGCCGGCGGGGAGACTTTGGAAGATCTTCCATAACACCCCGTGGTGAACGGATAGCTCGCATTGCCGTCCCGCGGGATATCGGAGAGCCAGGCATCGAAACGAGAGTGGAAAAGTAACGCCATCCAGCGATTCCAATGGCCTCGTAGATGCGGCTCAAATCACTGGCGGCCGAAAACGCACGGCGAAAAGTCCGCGAAGCCTCGGCCGCCGGCAACGCCTTTCCTCTCTGTCCTTCTATCAGCCTTCGTGTCTCCCGCCGTTCTCCCATCCCCAGTCAGCTTTTTGTTCGTTGGAGCGCGGTTTCTGCAAGCCGGGGAACCGGCGCTTCGGATAAGGTAATCCTCTGCCGGTGTGTTGCTGGACGGCGTCGCGGCGGCCCCCCGTATCCGAAAGGGTCATTCGTAACGTCTAGTTAACAGATATAATGTTGCACACAGGAGAAAGCAGCAATGAAAAGCAAGCTACTCGTTCTACTCTTCGCTGGAGCCACGATTCTGGGCGTTCGGGCCTACGCGCATCATTCTTTTGCGGCCACGTACTTCGAAGATAAGAAGGTTACGGTCGAAGGCGATCTGGTGCAATTTCTGTACCGCAATCCGCATTCATTCGTGCACGTGGAAGCCAAGGATCCGAACACGGGAGAGATGGTCCGGTGGGCGATAGAATGGGGCGCCGGCGGGCAGTTGGGACGGCAGGGCGTCACCCGCGAAACCCTGAAGCCGGGCGATCACGTAATTGTCGTCGGCAACCCGGGGCGTAATCCCGAAGACCACCGGCTGCGCATGGTCAGCATCACCCGGCCGTCGGATGGCTGGAAGTGGGGCGGAACGTTCGAGTAGCCGATACGCATCGAGTTTGACCTGTCCGGGGACGCGCGCCCCCGGACCCTGGAGGGAAGAGGATGAGTTGTCGATTCCTGGTCGGGGTTGCGCCGCGTTCCATCGTGATTGCGGCGCTGGCCCTCGCAGCAGCCACCGGCGCTTCGGCGCAAGGCCGTGCCGGCGCGCGCGGAGGGCCGCCGCGCACGGGTGAATCCGCCGCTCCCATCGACCTTACCGGCTACTGGGTCTCGCTGGTGACCGAAGACTGGCGGTGGCGCATGGTGACCCCGCCCAAGGGCGATTACGCCAGCGTGCCGCTCAACCAGGAAGGCCGCAAGGTCGCCGACGCGTGGGATCCCGCCAAGGACGAAGCCGCCGGCAATCAGTGCAAGGCCTATGGCGCAGCCGCCATCATGCGGGTCCCCACCCGTCTTCACATCACTTGGGAGAATCCGGAGACGCTCAAGATCGAAACCGACGCCGGCACCCAGACCCGCCTGCTGCACTTCGGCATTCTGCAGCCGCCGCCCGGCGAGGTCGGCTGGCAAGGCTACTCGGAAGCCGAATGGCAGGTGGTGGCTGCCGGGCGCGGCGGCCGCGGACCGGCGGCTCCTCCGCAAGGCGGCTCCCTGAAAGTGTTCACCACCCACATGAAGCCCGGCTATCTGCGCAAGAACGGCGTGCCCTACAGCGCCAGCGCCACGGTCACCGAATATTTCGACCGCACCATGGAGCCGGACGGCAACTCCTACCTGATCGTCACCACGATTGTCGACGACCCGATGTACCTGCAGCAGCCGTTCATCACCAGCACCCATTTCAAGAAAGAGCCCGACGGCTCGAAGTGGCATCCCACGCCTTGCGAGGCGCGGTAGAGATCAATATAATTGGGGACGATCATCATCGTTCCGCAATCTGCAACAAACAACATGAAACCAAAACTGCTTGTCCTCGTTGCCGGGGCTGCTGTCGCGTCCTATAGTCTGCTGAACCCGAAATCGAGCGGCGTTCTTCCGTTTGAAAGCGTCGCCTTCGCACAGGCCCAAACTCAGGCTGTGCCGCGGTCGCAGATGTCCGATGTTGCCTTCAAGAATATTCAGGTGCTGAAAGGAATTCCGGTCGACGAATTCATGGGCACCATGGGGCTGTTCTCGGCCGCGCTGAGCGTTTGCTGCGGCGACTGCCATACCGGCGCCGGCACCGACCATCCCGATTGGGCCGCCGATCCGCCGCGGAAAAAAGTCGCCCGCCGCATGGTCGAGATGGTGAACAACATCAACAAGACCAATTTCAACGGCCGCCAGGTGGTGACCTGCTGGACCTGTCATCGCGGCGCGCAGAGCCCCGCGGTCACGCCGCCCATCGACACCATCTACGCCGATTCGCCGGCCTTCGTGCCGCCCGACGTGCTCCCGGCCGCCAATCCCGCGACCGCCGGAACTCCTCCCGCGGATAAGATCCTGGACAAGTACATTGAAGCTCTCGGCGGAGCGGCCAACCTGGCGAAGCTGACCAGCTACACCGCCAAAGGCACCAGCCAGCTCTTCGGAGAAGCCAAAGCCGATCCGGCCGAAATCTACGCGAAAGCGCCGAACCAGCTCACCACCATCGTGCATCAGCGCGGCGGCGACCTGGCGCGCGTCTATGACGGCCAGAATGCCTGGGTCATGCTGCCCCTGACGGTGGTCGGCGAATACCCGCTCAACGCCAGCGCCAAGCTGGGCGCCAAGCTCGACGCGCAACTGGCGTTCCCGGGCGGGCTCAAGCAAGCCTTCAAAAACTGGAAAGTCAGCTATCCCGGAACCATCAACGGGAAGGACGTCTACATCCTGCAAGCCACCGACGACGGCATGCTGGCCACGTTCTATTTCGATACCAAGACCGGCCTGCTCGACCGCGTGGTTCACGATGCTTCTTCCGCGGTCGGTCGCGTTCCGACCCAGATCGACTACTCCGACTACCGCCCCGTGGCCGGCGTGATGATGCCGTTCAAATACACCTACGGCTGGGTCAGCGGCCGCGAAGAGTACACCATCAGCGAGTATCAGCCGAACGTTCCGGTGGACGCCTCCAAATTCGCGCAGCCGGTGCAGCGGCCGAAATAACCACTCGTTCATTCCAGACCACACGAGCCCGGGTCGCAGTGCCCGGGCTTTTCTTTTCGAGATGGCCAACCCTGACCGCCGCGATCCGTGGCTCGATATCCCTCTCTCCGATTACGAAGGCCACATGAGCGCGGACAGCGTCGCGCAGCTGAGCGTGCTCGGTAGTCTGTTCGCCGAGGTTCTCGCCGAGTGCCGGCCTGAATCGGTAGCCATTCTCGGCGTCGCCGGCGGCAACGGATTGGAGCACGTGGATCCCCTGGTGACGCGGCGCGTGGTGGGTGTCGATCTCAACCGGTCGTACCTGGAAGCGGTCCGCCGGCGGCACGGTGTCCGCCTCCACCTCGAACTCCATCGCCTGGACCTCGCCACCGAGAAGCTGGAACTCGAGCCGGTCCACTTGGTCCACGCGGCTCTGATTTTCGAGCACGCGGGCACGGACCGTTGCCTGGAGAATGCCATCGCTCTGGTTGCGCCGGACGGCGCGCTCTCGGTCGTTCTGCAGTTGCCAGGCTCTGCTCCGGACGTGGCGGCAACGCCGTTCCTGTCGATTCAAACGCTCGCCCGCAACTTCTCGATCATCGACCCCGGCGCTTTCACGTCGCTGCTGGAGACCCGCGGCTTCCGGCTGCGCGCCCAGACCACCCGCCCGCTACCCGGCGGCAAGGCGTTCTGGATGGGCATCTTCCGACGAACCTCGGACCGCTTCTGAAAAAAGCGCTTGACTTGTATTAATCAACTAGTACACTATCAGATTAGATGAGTAAGGCCGCCCCGAACGGAAACCGCGCTTTCGCCTTGCGGCTGGACGCGCACAGCGGCGTTCCGGTTTACCGCCAGATCATCGATCAGGTGACCGGAGCGATGGCCGCCGGCCTGCTGGCCGCGGGGGATCAGCTCCCGACGGTACGCCAGGTGGCCGTCGATCTGGCCATTAACCCCAACACCGTCGTCCGCGCCTACCGGGAGCTTGAAATTCGCGGCGTGCTCGAAACCCAGCAAGGAACCGGCACGTTCATCACGCAAAAGAAAGTGAAGCGCGACGAGGTGGAACGCCAGCGGCAGCTCAGCCAGCTGGTGAGCGAATTTGCGGGGCGGGCCGGCGCGGCCGGTTTCACGCTGCGGGATCTCATCGAACAGTTGCGCGAATTGCAGGCCGACCAGAAAGGAAGATAGCGTCATGAGACCGGACCTCCAGAATCGAGGCGCCAACGGCGTCGGGATTGCATTGTTTTTCGCTTGCATCGCGATCGGGATCGCGCTGGCCGAGTTGTGGCACACGCCGGCCGCCGCGATCGTCGGCGCGGCGCTGGGGATTTATCTGGTGTTTGCAATCAAGGTCGCCGATCAGTGGGAAAAGCTGGCGGTGCTCCGGTTCGGCCGCTATCGCGGGCTGCGCGGACCGGGGCTCTTTCTCATCGTCCCGATCGTCGATAGCGTCAGCCGGGTGGTGGATCAGCGGGTCCGGGTCGCCAGCGTTTCGGCCGAATCGACCCTCACGCGCGACACGGTTCCGGTGAACGTGGATGCCATCGTGTTCTGGATGGTCTGGAATCCCGAGAAATGCATTCTCGAAGTACAGGATTTCGAGCAGGCGATCGCGCTGAGCGCGCAGACCGCCCTGCGCGAATCCATCGGCCGCCACGAGCTGCACCAGATGGTCGCCGAGCGCGAGATGCTCGGGCAGGAGCTGCAGCGCATTCTCGATGAAAAGACCAACCCGTGGGGCATCACGGTGCAGTCGGTCGAGATTCGCGATGTGCAGATTCCCGCGCAGCTGCAGGATGCCATGTCCCGCGAAGCGCAGGCCGAGCGCGAACGCCGCGCCCGCACCATCCTCGGGCTGGCGGAGACCGAAATCGCCGACAAGTTCTCGCAGGCGGCCGCCACCTATCGCGACAACCCGGTCGCCTTGCACCTGCGCGCCATGAACATGCTGTACGAAGCCATCAAGGAGAAAGGCTCGATGGTGATTGTGCCTTCCTCCGCGGTGGAGACCATGGGGCTGGGCGGCACGCTCGCCACCGCCTCGCTCGGCGGCGCCAGGCCCGAGTAAATCAACCTCGAAATCGGGAGCGGTTATGAAAACCATGCCATTCGTGTGGGCTGAGTCTGGATGCCTATCACGTGAGAGCGTTCCAGGTTTCGGCCGCGCCCGAAGCGCTGGCGCATCCGGACGAAGTGATGGATGCGATGTACGAGGTAGTGGCGCGAGCGCCGGGGGCGGAGTTCCCGCGTCGGCATCGCGCCGCATCGGTCCGGCCGGGGTCACCCCACGGCTTTTTGACGGAGCATCTTCAATGAACATCCGATCCTTGAACCCGGCGGGCTTGATCGCCCGGTTCCTGCACATTCTGATTCTGGCGGCGATCGTCGCTCCCGGTATCGTTTTTCGGTCGCGCGACGTTCTCGCCCTGCTGACTGTTCTCTGGTTCGTGCTCTTCGCTGCGCTATATCTGCTGGCGCCGAAAACGATCAATCCGAAACGGCGCGCCGGTGTATCAGGTGTATGAAAGGATACGGGCGCTCCATTACGCTGCCGATTTCCTCCGGCCGCTCGCGTGCGCCGCGATACCATAGAACCATGCGTGTGATTGCATGCCTGGTTGGGCTGGCCATCGTTACGGCGCCGGCGTTTGCAAAAAGCGAAAAAAGCAAAACCGACGAGCGGCTGCAGGATGCCGCCGAACTGTTTTCCGAGGTGATGGGGACTCCCGACAAGGCGATCCCACAGAACCTGCTCGATAAAGCCTACTGCATCGTCCTCGTGCCCGGCCTCAAAAAGGGCGGCTTCGTGATTGCCGGCAAATACGGGAAAGGTTTCGCGCTGTGCCGCCATGGCGCGGGCACGGGCTGGGGCGCGCCGGCGGCCGTCCGCATCGAAGGCGGCAGCTTCGGATTTCAGATCGGCGTCTCGTCCACCGACGTCATCTTGCTCATCATGAATGAGCGCGGCATGAAGCGGCTCACCACCAGCAAATTCACCATCGGCGGCGAAGCCACCGCGGCCGCGGGCCCGGTGGGGCGCGACGCCACGGCGCAGACGGACGCCTTGCTGACGGCCGAGATCCTTTCCTGGTCGCGGTCGCGCGGCCTGTTTGCCGGCGTTTCGCTCGACGGCGCGACCATGCGCAACGACATCGACGAAAACGAGGCCATGTACGGGAAGCGCTGGGACAATAAGCAGATCCTGATGAGCGGAGCCACGCCGCCTGCCGCCGCCGCCAGGCTCATCGCTGAGTTGAACAAGTACTCGCCGCGCGAAACTCACTAGACCGCGCGCCACGCCCGATTTCGGTTGAATTCTACATCTGAGCGGTCCTACTATCTTTTCCCGATTGCCACCGGCGTTCACCACCGCTTAGACTAGACAATTACGTCACAATCACTCGGTCTCCGGCAAATCTCGGGGGCTCGCGAGTGGGGCTGCATGGTGCCCGAAATACCAGCGGAGGCACTCATGAAGCGAAGCAAGAACGTTCCCATGAACGGGCCACGGCGGAGACGCCAGCCCAAGGCAGCGGGAACCGAGTTTTGGCAGTTGCGTCTGTACGTCGCCGGCCACAGCCCGAACTCCGTGACCGCGATCGAGAACCTGAAGAAGATGTGCAAGGGGCAGCTCGACGGCCGCTACCGCATCGAAGTCATCGACCTGATGCGCAAGCCGCAACTGGCCAAAGACGATCAGATCGTGGCGATTCCGACGCTGGTGCGAAGGCTTCCGGCGCCGGTCAAGCAGATCATCGGCAATCTCTCGAACACGGAACGCGTGTTGATCGGGCTCGATCTGAAGCCCCTACAAAGCGCCAATTAGGACACCAGGAGTAACGGGATGGCCAGCGCCACACGGACCAGAAAGACAAGCGACACGGCTTTGCCGAAGGCGCGCACCGGAATTGAAGGGCTCGACGAAATTACCGGCGGCGGCTTTCCCCGCGGCCGCCCCACCCTGGTGTGCGGCAGCGCCGGCTCCGGCAAAACTCTGCTCGGCATGGAGTTTCTGGTGCGCGGCGCGATGGAGTATGGCGAACCGGGCGTCTTCATGGCGTTTGAAGAGACTGCCGAGGAGTTGGCGCAGAACGTGCGTTCGCTCGGATTCGACCTCAACGAGCTGGTGGCCCGGAAGAAGCTGGCGCTCGATTTTGTGCGGGTGGAGCGCAGCGAGATCGAAGAGGCGGGCGCGTACGATCTCGAAGGTCTGTTCCTCCGGCTGGGCTACGCGATCGATTCGATCGGGGCCAGGCGGGTTGTGCTCGACACCCTCGAAACGCTGTTCGGCGGGCTCGGCAATATGAGCATCCTCCGCGCGGAACTGCGCCGGCTGTTTCGCTGGCTCAAGGACCGCGGCGTCACGGCCGTGGTCACCGCGGAGCGCGGCGATGGCTCGCTCACCCGCAACGGACTCGAAGAATATGTCTCCGATTGCGTGATTTTGCTCGACCACCGCGTCACCGATCAGGTTTCGACGCGCCGGCTGCGCGTGGTCAAGTATCGCGGCACCAGCCACGGGACCAACGAATACCCCTTCCTCATCGGCGAGAGCGGTTTCAGTGTCTTGCCGATTACCGCGCTCGGCTTGCGGCACGAGGTCAGCGAGGAGCGCATTTCCACCGGGATTCCCCGGCTGGATTCCATGCTGGGGGGCAAGGGATTCTATCGCGGCAGCACCATCCTGGTTTCGGGCACGGCCGGAGTCGGAAAAAGCAGCCTGGCCGCGCACTTTGCCCTCGCGACCTGCCGGCGCCGGGAGCGCTGCGTGTACTTTGCCTTCGAGGAGTCGCCCGGCCAGATCGTGCGCAATATGCGCTCCATCGGGGTGGATCTCGAGCCATCCGTCAAGAAGGGGCTGCTTCGCTTTCACGCCGTTCGCGCCAGTTCGCACGGACTCGAGATGCATCTGGCTGTGTTTCATAAGCTGATCCAGGATTTTGCGCCGCGCGTGGTGATCGTGGACCCGGTCAGCACGCTGGTGCAGGCGGGCGCCTTGCGGGACTCCAAGGCCGTGCTGACGCGCCTGATCGATTTTTTGAAATCCCAGCAGATCACCGCGATGCTCACCAACCTGACCTCGGGGCGCGAGGCGCTGGAGAGCACCGCCGTGGAAATCTCGTCCATCGTCGATACCTGGCTTCTGTTGCGGGATATCGAACTCGGCGGCGAACGCAACCGCGGCATGTACGTTCTCAAATCGCGGGGCATGGCCCACTCGAATCAGATCCGCGAGTTTGTGCTGACCGACCGCGGCATCGAACTGCTGGACGTGTATGTCGGGCCCGACGGCGTGCTCACCGGCTCCTCGCGGCTGTCGCAGGAAGCGCGGGAGCGCAATGCCGCGCTGGCGCGGCAGCAGGAGCGCGAAGCGCGGCAGCGCGAGCGCAAGCGCAAACTGGAAGCGCTGGAAGCGCGAATCCTCGCCATGCGGAAAGAGTTCGAGGCCGAAGACGAGGAGGCCAGCCGGCTCCTGGACCAGGAACTGGCGTTGGAGACCCGGCTGACCGATGACCGCGCCGCCATGGCGCGCAGCCGCAAAGCCGACCCCGTGGCCTCCGCCGGTAACGGCCGAAAAGCCGCCGCGCGCGCCAATTAGGGCGGGAGCCGAACCTGTCAGGCATTCCCCGACAATCCGCCGGTTCTGTCAGGTGATCTGTGAATTGACCGCCGCGCCGATTCCGCGCAAACTGAAGTTAATCGATTCTGAGTTCGCCCTCTCTATCGATACACGGGAGGTGTCGTATGACAGACTCAGACGTCCGCCCGAACGCAATCGAAGACCTCTGGCGTGCGCGGCTCCGCGACGCCAAGCTGCGGCTCGACTTCGCCCGCCAGTACGTCAAAGAAGTCGAGGATGAATACAAGCCGGGCGATCTTCCCGCGAGCGACGCCCATTTCGCCATGCGAGCGGCGCTTCGCGCGGAGACTTTCGCGCTCACCGAATACCGGCGCATTCTCCGCATCTTCGCGGATCTCGTCCTGGAAGGCAAATGCGCCGCTGAACCGGAGTGATCGGGCAGGATGGGATCCCGCGGCGGGCCGTCCGTCCGCCAGGCTCGCGCGGCGGCCCTCACGCCCGCTGGCAGCCGTGCGCTTCAATGTGCGACAGGAAGCGCTCGAACAGCGAGCGCTCCACATCCATGGCCTCGTCGAGTTCGCTATCCAGGCGCTCCAGTTCCTCGATCGCGCCGCCGGCGATCGCCTCGATCTCGCGTTGATGCAGGGCCAGAATCTGATCCACCACGCGTTTGATCGATTCGAGGATCTCGATCCGTTCTTCGCACTGTTCAGGCGCGCGCTGTGGTTCCGGCATGGGGCGTCCCTGGCACTGTAGCACTAATGCGAGCTTGTGTCACGCTGTCTTTCGGCTTCGCCTTGCAGCCACTCGCGTTCTTCCGGGATCACGCCGTGTTCCATCAGGTCCGCATAGACGCGGAGGACGCGTTTGTATTCCTCGAGCGCGGCGCGTTCCGAACGGTACCCTTTCTCGCGCGCGTAGACGCGATCGCTCGCCGGAATGTCTCCGGACGGATTGTCGGCCTCGATTTCGCGCAGGTACGCGCGCGCGAATTCCAGGCGCAGCTTCGCATCCTCCAGCCGCTTGCGCCACAATTCTTCCAGCGCTCTTCGATCCGGCGTGGGACTGCTCATGGAGGTTCTCGATCGTCAGAACGAGTCTGGCGGTTGCGAATGCCGTTGTCAATAGGCAAAAAGGCGTAGGGGGCCCGCCTGGCGCGGAAAGGGGCACACATTTTTAAAAACGGCGAACACGGCCTGACGGTTTACAAAGTCAAAGTCACCTTGCTCAAGGTCCGCGGCCGGTCCGGATCGAGCCCTTTTTCGACCGCCAGACAGGCCGAAAAAATTTGCGCCGGCACGATGTACGGAATCGGCGTGAGCACTTCGCGAATTCGTCCCGGCAGCCGGATGACGCGCGTCGCGCAGCGCGCGGCCTCGGGATTTCCCCGGTCCGTGATGGTTACAATTTCGGCGCGCAGCCGCTGCAGCCTGCTTAACGTGTCCCCGACCGACCGCCACGTGCGTCCCGGCGGCGCGAAGGCAAACACCGGAAAGCTCGGCTCGACCAGAGCGATGGGGCCGTGCAGGAAATCGGCCGACGAGAAACGCTCCGCCACCACGTAACAGGTTTCCATCAGCTTGAGCGCGAATTCGAACGCGTTGGAATAGTTCAGGCCCCGCCCGACAACCACCGCGTGGGTCATGAAGCGATACCGCTGCGAGAGTTCCCGCAGGTCGTCTTCGAGCCTGAGCGTCTGTTCGACCAGTTCCGGCACGCGCTCGAGATCGGAGAGGCGGACCGCGCCGCCCAGCGAATACACGAGCAGATAGAGCATCAGCATCTGGCCGGTATAAGTTTTAGTGGCGGCGACGCTGCGTTCTTTCCCCGCGCGCACCAGAAACACGTGCTCGGCGATCTGCGCCAGCGCGCTGCGCGGCTCGTTGGTCACCCCGAGCGTGAGTGCGCCTTGCGCGCGCGCCTGTTCGATGACGCGATTGGTATCGGTGGATTCTCCGGATTGGGAAATGCCCACCACCAGGGCGTCACGATAGTCCGGCCGCGCGCCATACAGAGTCACGATCGAAGGCGCGGCCAGCGACACCGGAATGCCGGTGGTGATTTCGAGCAGATAACGCCCGAACAGCGCGGCGTTGTCGGAGGTGCCGCGCGCCACCAGCACGATCAGCTTCGGCCGCCTTCGCTCGACGAGCTTGCGGAACGCTTCGATACGCCGGCGGCTGCCCGCCAGCGTCCGCTCGAGCGCCGCCGGCTGCTCCCGGATTTCTTCCATCATGCGCGACATGGAGGTTCCAGCCAATTATAGAAGGTGGCCCCGGCGGCCTGAAATCGCCGTCACTGTGAGAACCTGTTGGGTTGGGCCGGCGCCGCGCCGGCCGCGGGGGAATACGAATGAACGCGTTCCGGCGCATGGTGGTGAACGACCCGATGATCGTGGTCACGCCGCTCATCGTGTTCGCGATCACGCTGGCGGTCGCCTGGCTGGTCCGCCGCATCATCCTGGGGACCTTGCGCGCCTGGAACGCGCGGACGGACAGCAAGCCCGGGCGGATCCTGGTCGACGCGTTGCGCGGCCCGCTCTGGATCTGGGGCTTGATCCTGGCGGTGCATCTCTCGCTTCAGTTCTCGGAGCTCCCGGCCCGCTATACGCGCTGGAGCAGCAAGACGCTCGGCGCGCTGGTAATCCTGTCGTTCACGCTCATGTCGATGAAGCTGGCGCGCAACCTGGTCCGGCACTTCGGCGACCAGGTGCCGGGCGCGCTTCCGGTCTCGACCCTGAGCGAAACGCTGGCGCAGCTGGCGGTGCTGATCCTGGGAATCCTGCTGGTTCTCAACGAGCTCGGTTTCTCGATCACTCCCATCCTGACTGCGTTGGGCGTCGGCGGCCTGGCGGTCGCGCTGGCCTTGCAGGATACGCTTTCGAACCTGTTCGCCGGATTTTACATTGCGGTGGCGCGGCAGGTGCGGCTGGGCGATTACATCAAGCTCGACAGCGGACACGAAGGCTACGTGATCGACATCGGCTGGCGGAGCACCAGTATCCGGTCGCTGGCCAATAATCTGGTGGTGGTGCCGAATTCGAAACTGGGGCAGGCGATCGTCACCAATTATCACTTGCCGGAGAAGCGCATGGGCGCCGGCATCCAGGTCAACGTCAGCCTGGATGCGGATCCGGCGCGCGTGGAGCGGATTCTGCTGGAAATCGGGCAGGCCGCCGCGAACGAACTTCCGGGCATGCTGGCCGAGCCGGCGCCATCAGTCTCGTTCGATCCGGGCGTCGGCGATTCCTCGCTTGGGCTCAGTTTGAATTATCAGGTGGCCGATTTCGCCAGCCAGTTCGCGGTTCGCAACGAGCTGCGCCGGCGCGTCTTTCTGCGCCTGCGCGAAGAGGGGATCGAATTCCCCTATCCGACCCGCACCGTATACGTGCGCGGCGCCGGCGCGGAGTAAGTCAACCATGCTGGACGCTTCCGCGGTTGTGGATCTGGTGCGCGGCTTCGCTCCTGATTCCGATGGAGAGGCGGAGAAGAGCCGCGACCTGGTATTGATGCTGCTGGCCTGCACCCCGGCGCCGTTTTCCCGCCACCAGTTCACGCCGGGACACATCACCGCCACCGGCCTGGTGTTGGCGCCCGACCGCGCACGCATCCTGCTGGTGCATCACGGGCGGCTGGATCGATGGCTGCTGCCCGGAGGCCACGTCGAGCCGGAAGACGACACGGCGGGGGATGCGGCGCGCCGCGAAGTCGTCGAAGAGACCGGCGCTCTGCTCGAACCGAGAAAGCCGCGGCTGATCGGCATTGACGTCCACGGGATCCCCGGCAAAGGCGCCGAGCCCTACCACCTGCACCATGACCTGGTCTTTGCGTTCCAGGCGGTTGCGGACCGCGTCGCAGTTTCGGCGGAATCCCGCGATGTGGCCTGGTGCGCTCCCGGCGATTTCGCGCGCTACGACGTCCCTGGTAATGTGCGGCGGGCCTACCGGCGGGCGGTCCTTCGTAGTACCGAATAAAAGACCGAAAACTCTGCTTTTTCGATATAATTGAGATGGGCGTGAGAAAGCCCCACGCCGGGGAGGTGCTTGGTGCGGAACCCAAGCGAGTTATATCGGAAAAAGCTGACCAGCGCGGAGCAGGCTGTCTCGATGATCCGCTCGGGGGATCGCGTCTATGTGCACCAGGGCTGCGCGGTTCCGACGGCGCTCACCGAGGCGCTGCTGCGGCGAGCCTCCTCCCTGCACGACGTCGAAATCCTGCATCTGCTCACCTTCGGCAAAGCCGATTACACGCTGCCGCAATACGACGGCCATTTCCGTCACAATGCTCTGTTCATGGGCGCCAATGTACGGGAGGCGGTGGCGGACGGGCGCGCCGACTACACCCCCATCATGCTGGGCGAAATCGAGCAGCTGTTTTGCTCGGGCGAAATGCCGCTCGATGTGGTGCTGGTGCAGCTCTCGCCTCCGGACGAATACGGCTACATGAGCCTCGGGGTCGCGGTGGATTGCACGCTCAACGCCGCCCGGTGCGCCCGTCACGTGATCGCGGAAGTGAACCGCCGCATGCCGCGGGTGTACGGCGATTCGTTCCTGCACGTAAGCAAAGTCCATGCCATTGTCGAAACCGACCGGCCGCTGCTCGAATTGAAGCCCGAGCCGTTTACCGACCTGCAAGGCCGCATCGGCGAGCACGTGGCGTCGCTGATCCCGGACGGCGCGACTCTGCAACTCGGGATCGGCGGAATTCCGGACGCCGTGCTGTCCTGCCTGCGCGACAAGCGGGACCTCGGTATTCACAGCGAGATGTGCTCGGACGGCGTGGTCCCGTTGATCGAGGCCGGCGTGATCAACGGCGAGCGGAAAACGCTGCACCGCGGCAAAGTCGTCGTGGGCTTCGTTCTCGGGACCGAAAAGCTGTTCCGGTTCATGCATGAGAATCCGATTTTCGAGCTGCATCCCACGCAGTACGTCAATGACCCGTTCGTGATCGCGCAGAACGAGCGGATGGTGGCGATCAACTCCGCGATTCAAGTGGACGTCACCGGGCAGGTGTGTTCGGATTCGATCGGCAGCCGGCCGTACAGCGGGTTCGGCGGCCAGCTCGATTTCGTTCGCGGCGCGGCGCGGTCGAAAGGAGGCAAGCCGATCATCGCGCTGCCCTCGACCGCGAAGGACGGAACGATTTCGCGCATCGTGCCGGTGCTGGACACCGGGGCCGGGGTGGTGACCACGCGCGCCGACGTGCATTACGTGGTGACCGAGTATGGCGTGGCGTACCTGCATGGAAAGACGCTGCGGCAGCGGGCCGAGGCGTTGATCGCCATCGCGCATCCCAAGTTCCGCGACCAGTTGTATGATTTCGCGGCCAAGGTGCATTACCTCGACCGCAAGCCCGAATTAGTGGCGTAGGAGGGAGTATGCCGGTTCAAACCGCTCATCAGATCGCGGTGCGGCGTCTGGAGCAACAGGACGGGCCGCTGCTTGCGAGCATGTACGACACATTCGAACCGTTGAGCGAAGCGTTGGGCCTGCCGCCGAAGGAGCACGCGCGGCGCGAAGCCTGGCTTCGCAGCCTCGGCGACTCGCTCAACCTGGTGGCCTTCGTGGATGGGAAGCTGGCCGGCCACCTGGCGCTGCTGGCGGTCGACGAGGACTCGGCGGAGTTGATGTGCTTCGTGCACCAGAACTTCCGCCGCCAGGGCGTGGCGACGACGCTGGTGCGCCAGGCGATGGACCAGGCGAAGACGAACGGCTTCCAGCGCGTTTCGGTCTTTATTAACACGCACAACCTCGGCGCCCGCCGCGGCCTGCTGCGGTTCGGGTTCGAGCCGGTCTGGGAGGACCTCGAAGAAGCCGAATACGTGTACTGGCTGTGGGGGAGGGAGGCATGAAGGCCGACCGCGGGCGTCTCGATCTCGATTCGGAAGAGTGCAAAGGGTGCGGGCTGTGCGTCGAGGCCTGCCCGCCCAAGGTGCTGCAGCTCGCCCCGTACCTGAACCGGTATGGCTATCACCCCGCGACTTATCTCGGGGAAGGCTGCACGGGATGCGGCATCTGTTTCTTCGCGTGCCCGGAGCCGGGGGCGATCGTAGTGTGGCGGGCGAAAGCGGAGAGCGCGCGGCCGCTCGCGGCCTAGCGGAGGGGACATGCCGAAGCAGCTCATCAAGGGCAACGAAGCGATTGTCAAAGGAGCGATTCTGGGCGGCTGCCGGGCTTTCTACGGCTACCCCATCACGCCGGCGAGCGAAATCGCGGAGGCGGCCGCTCTTTACCTGCCGCCGTGCGGCGGCGTGTTTTTGCAGGCGGAAAGCGAAGTGGCCGCCATCAACATGATCTACGGCGCGGCCTCGGCGGGCGTGCGCAGCATGACCGCGTCGAGCGGGCCGGGCTTAAGCCTGATGCAGGAAGGCTTCAGCTACCTGGCGGGCTCGGAACTTCCGTGCGTGGTGGCCGACATCATGCGCGGGGGGCCGGGGCTGGGCAACATCGCCCCCGAGCAAAGCGATTATCACCAGATCGTCAAGTGCGGCGGCCACGGCAACTACCGCACGCTGGTGCTGGCGCCCGATTCGGTGCAGGAGATGTGCGATCTGACGATGCTGGCCTTCGAGCTGGCCGACCGCTACCGGAATCCCGTGGTCGTGCTGGCCGACGGCTACATCGGCCAGATGATGGAGCCGGTAGAGTTTCCCGAAGCCCAGGCGCCGCCTCCGCCGCCGGCCTGGTCCGTCACCGGGACTGCCGCGACCCGCGCCAATCTCATCACTTCGATTTACTTAGAGCCCGATGTTCTCGAACAGCACGTGCGCAAGCTGGAAGCCAAATACCGCCGCGCCGAACAGGAAGCCGTGCGCTTCGAACATCGCGCCGCCGAAGACGCCGATATCGTGCTGGTGGGGTACGGAATCGTGGCGCGGGTCTTAAAGGAAGTAGTGGATGCGGCGCGGGCCGAAGGGTTGCGGGTCGGACTGCTGCGCCCCATTTCGCTCTATCCGTTCCCCGTGACGGAGATCCAGAGGTTGGCGCGTCATGCGCAGGCATTCGCGGTGGTCGAGATGAGCACGGGACAACTGGTGGACGATGTCCGGCTGGCGCTCGAAGGGCGGCGCCCGGTGGAGTTTTACAGCCGCGTCGGCGGGAATGTTCCCGCCACCGACGCGGTGCTCGCGTTTGTGCGCGAGGTGCTGGTGCAACACGTGGGCAAGCCGGAGGTGGTGAATGCCTGAATTTGCCGTGCTCCATGGGAAGCCTCATAGCTTTTACGACCGCTACGAGCGGAAAGCCGAGTTGCAGCACCAGACGCATTACTGTCCGGGTTGCGGGCACGGGATCGTGCACAAGCTGGTGGCGCGGGCGATCGACGAGCTCGGCATCCAGGACCGCACCATTTTGATCAGCCCGGTGGGCTGCTCGGTCTTCGCGTATTACTACTTCGACGTCGGCAACGTGCAGGTCGCGCACGGGCGCGCGCCCGCGGTGGCGACAGGGGTGAAGCGGGCGCATCCGGAGAGCATGGTCATCAGCTATCAGGGCGATGGCGACCTGGCGGCGATCGGCTCGGCCGAAATCCTGCACGCGGCCAATCGCGGCGAGAACATCACAGTGTTCTTCGTGAACAACGCGATCTATGGCATGACGGGCGGGCAGATGGCGCCGACCACGCTTCTCGGCCAGAAGAGCACCACGTCCCCATTCGGACGCAACGTCTGGAACGAGGGCAGCCCGATCAAGGTATGCGAACTCCTGAACGCCCTGGACGCGCCGGTGTACCTCGAACGCGTGGCGCTGGGCAACAACAAGCTGATCATGGGGGCCGCCCGCGCGGTGAAGCGCGCGCTCGAAGCGCAGATGCGCGGGCAGGGCTTCTCGCTGGTCGAGGTGCTGTCGCCGTGTCCGACGATCTGGAAGATGGATCCGGTGGCGGCGCAGCGCTGGGTGCTCGAGGAGATGATCAAAGCGTTTCCGTTGGGCGTAGTTCGCGACCGCACCAAGGAAGCGCCGGCGCGGCCGGCGCCGGCGGCGGCTCCGGCAACCGCCGAGATTCCGCGGCTTCTCGGGCTGGGCAGGCGCGGCGATCACGGCGCGCCGCCGGCCGCGGCGCACGAACCGCTCGATCTCGCCATCAAAGTAGCCGGTTTCGGCGGCCAGGGCGTTCTGCTGCTCGGCGAAGTGCTGGCGGAAGCGGGGCTGGCCGCGGGGTTGCAGGTCTCGTGGCTGCCTTCGTATGGTCCGGAAATGCGCTCCGGGACGTCGAACTGCCATGTGCGGGTGGCCACGCGGCCGATCGCGTCGCCTCTGGTTTCCCGGCCCAACGTGCTGCTGGCGTTGAACGAGCCGTCGCTGCGAAAATTCCTGCCGGCTGTCGAGCCGCACGGCTTCGTCTTCTACAACGGCGCGGTGTGTCCGGCGGATTGCGCCCGCGAGGATGTCACCCTGATCGCCGCGCCGTTTACACAATTTGCCGATGAGCTGGGCGGGGCGCGCGCGGGCAATATCGCGATGCTCGGCGCGCTGCTCGAAGCCGCGCATCTGCCGTTCGAAAAACAGATTCCCGGCGTGTTGCGGCGCCTGGTGCGCAGTGAAAAATGGCTGAATATCGACCTTGCCGCGCTGCAACGGGGAAGGCAGGCGGCGAAACAGGAGGTAGCGCCATGAGGCTCGCCGTGTTGGACCACACCCTCGGACAGCAGACCGAACCGGGCAGTCTCCTCTTCAGCGCCGATGACCGGCTGGCGATTGCGCGCCGGCTGGACCGTCTGGGCATCGATCTGATCGAAGCGGGCGCTCCGGCGAGCGACCGCAAGGCCCGCGAGTTCTTCGAGCGCGCGCGCCAGGAGTGCCGGCTGACGCATGCCGAGCTGGTGGCTTCGGCCCGCATGGATGGAATCCGGGAGGCGCTTTCGCGCGACACCGGAGTGCAGGCGGTCGTGGACGCGCTGACGCCGGTGATTGCGCTGGAAGGCTGCTGCTGGCACGCGGGTCCGGTCGGATTGCAGGAGTACTGCCGGCGCATCAGCGAGACGGTGCGGTATTTCCAATCGAAAGGACGCCGCGTGATCTTTCGCGCGGAAGATTTCTTCGACGGCTATTGCACCGATCCGTCGTTTGCGTTGCGCATGCTGGAAGCGGCGAAACTGGCGGGGGCGGACGTGCTCTGTCTCGCCGATTCCGCCGGCGGGACGCTGCCGCACACGATGCGCGAGATCTGCCTGGAGGTGCGGAAGCGGTTCGACGGCGTGCTCGGAATCCGGGCGCACGACGCGCACGAACTGGCCGGCGCGAACGCGCTGGAAGCCGTCGAGCAGGGCTTCACCCATATCGAGGGCTCGGTGGCGCCCGCGGCGCGTCGCGGCGGGAGCGCCAACCTGCATGCGATCGTTTCCAACCTGGAGTGCAGGCTCGGCCATACCGTCATCGGGCCGGACAACCTGGCGGGAATGCCCGCGGTGGCGCGATTCATTTCGGAGATCAACGGTGCGCCGCCGCCGCCGGAGCCGGCGCTGGATGCCGAGGCGCTGTTGCGCTCGCTGGACGCGCGGCTGCGCGGGCGTCTGAAGGCATCCGCACGGCACGCGGTGCTCGAACGCATCGGCCTGCTGGAATCGCTCGGGTATGAGCTGCGGAGCGCGCGCGGCACGCTCGAACTGCTGGCGCGCGAGGAACTCTCGCCCGATCACCGGCCGTTTGAAGCCGAGCGCTGCGAAGTGGTCAGCCATGCCGCGCTCTACAGCGGGGCGGTCACCACCGCCACCGTGACCGTGAGGATCGGGGAGGCGATCCGCACCGAGTCCGAACAAGGTTCGGGCCCGGTGGACGCGCTGGAGCGCGGCCTGCGGCAGTGCCTGTTCGCGGTGTATCCGGCGGTGGCGAACGTTCACGTGAGCGACTACCGGGTGCAGACGCTCGATTCGGGGCAAGGGGGCGATTCGCACGTCAGGGTCGCGGTCGACTGGCTGAAATCCGGCGAACGGTGGACCACGGCGGCGGCCTCGGAGGACCTGATCGAAGCGGCCTGGACAGCTCTGGCCGACGGCTTTCGCCTCGAGCTGATGCGGCTCGGCGAGCACGGCGCGACGACTCTGCCCGCCGCCGGCGATTCGTCGTGGGCGGTCTAGTGACGGCTCAGCGCTCGATGCGCACGCGATCGGGGGTTATCTCGTAACCTTCATCTTTAGCGGTCTGGACAGCCCAGGCTTGCAGCGCGTCGTCGGCCGCGGTTTGCGGAAGCGGCCGGTCGGGTGAGCGGCGGATCACTTCGGCGCCCACCTTGATGCTCACAACCCAGTTTTTCCTTTTGCCGTCCCAATGGACGGATGCGCTGTCGGCAGTGATGGCGAGCATGATCGTCCCCCTTTTTTCGGCTTCATTGTAGCGCCGCAGCCCCGCCGGTGCGTAGCGCCGGAGCGGGGCGTTCCGGCGGGCGCTAAAATTGGTTTTCGACGCATGACGACCTTCACGATCGCGGTGATCGCCGGCGACGGGGTGGGCACCGAAGTCATTCCGCAGGGCAAGCGGGTGCTGGAACAGATCGGCCGCAAACACCGCGTCAACTTCGCGTTTCAGGATTTCGACTGGGGCGCGGAGCACTATTTCCGCTGGGGCCGCATGATGCCGGCCGGCGCGATCGATCTGCTGCAGCCGTGCGATGCGATTTATCTGGGCGCGGTGGGCCATCCGCAGATTCCCGATCACACCACCTTGAACGGGCTGCTGCTGCCGATCCGGCGGGCGTTCGATCAGTATGCCAATGTGCGGCCGGCGCGCCTCTATCCGGGGGTGACATCGCCGCTGGCGGGGCGGAAAGGCGGCGAGATCGATTTCGTCGTGGTCCGCGAGAATACCGAAGGCGAATACGCGCAGGTGGGCGGCTTCGTCTACCAGCACCAGCCGGAGGAGGTCGCGATCCAGACCTCGGTGTTCACGCGGCGCGGCATCGAGCGCGTGGTGAAATTCGCGTTCGAACTGGCGATGAAGCGCAACGGGAAGAAGCGGGTCGCGTCGATCACCAAGTCGAACGCGCAGGGATACAGCATGGTGCTGTGGGACCGCACGTTCCAGGAAGTCGCGTCGCGATTCCCGGAGGTCGAGACCGAATCGCTGCTGGTGGACGCGGCCGCGATGAATTTCGTGCGGCGGCCGGAGAGCTTCGACGTGGTGGTGGGTTCGAACCTGTTCTGCGACATCCTGAGCGACCTGGCGGCGGCGATCATCGGCAGCATGGGGCTGGCGGCGAGCGCCAATCTCGATCCGCAGCGCCGGTTCCCCTCGATGTTCGAACCCGTGCATGGCTCGGCGCCTGACATCGCCGGCAAGGGCGTAGTGAATCCGCTGGCGGCCATCTTGAGCGCGGCCATGATGCTGGAGCATCTCGAAATGGCCGAAGCGGCGCGCGAGGTGGAAGCGGCTGTCGCGGCGGTGCTGGCCGAAGGCAAGGCGCGCACGCCCGATCTCGGCGGCAAAAGCAGCACGGAAGAAGTGGCCACGGCGGTGCTGGAGAAACTGGCATAGTGGTCCAAGTGCGGCAGCGCGAAAGCACCGGGCGGCACGCGTTCCTGGTAGCGGCGGGAATCCTGCTCACCAAGCTGGTGGCGCTGGTGCGGCAGCGCGTGTTCAATCACTATTTCGGGCTGTCGGACGCCGCCGATGCCTTTGCCGCGGCGATCCGGATTCCGAATTTCCTGCAAAACCTGTTCGGCGAAGGCGTGCTCTCGGCCTCCTTCATTCCGGTGTACGCCCGGCTGCTCGCCGAGCACGACGACCAGGAGGCCGATCGCGTCGCCGGCGCGGTGGGCGCGATCCTGGCGCTGACCACTTCCGTGCTGGTGCTGGGCGGCGTGCTGGCCACGCCCTGGCTGATCGACGCCATCGCGCCCGGCTTTCACGGGGCCAAGCGCGAGCTGACCATCCGGCTGGTGCGGATTCTGTTCCCCGGCATCGGGCTGCTGGTTCTCTCGGCCTGGTGCCTGGGGATTCTGAACAGCCACCGCAAATTCTTTCTGTCCTACTCGGCTCCGGTCATCTGGAACCTGGCCTGGATCGTCACCCTGATCGTCTACGGCGCGCGCGCGCAGAATACGCTGGCGGTGATTCTGGCCTGGGGCTCGGTGGTGGGCAGCGGGCTGCAATTCGGCGTGCAGCTGCCGGTCGTGCTCCGGCTGGCGCGGCACTTGCGTCTGCGATTGGAAACGCGCGCGGCGCACGTCCGCGAGGTGTTGCGCAACTTCGGACCCGTCTTCGTCAGCCGCGGCGTCGTGCAGATCAGCGGGTACGTCGATTCGCTGCTGGCCAGCCTGCTCCCGGAAGGCGCGGTGGCCGCCTTGCTGAACGCGCAATCGCTCACGCTGCTGCCGGTGAGCTTGTTCGGGATGTCCATCTCCGCCGCCGAATTGCCGGCCATGTCGAGCGTGCTGGGCGCGAAGGAGGAAGTAGCCGGCCGCCTGCGGGAACGGCTCGATCGCGGGCTGCGGCAGATCGCTTTCTTCGTGGTCCCTTCCGCAATGGCGTTTCTGGCCCTGGGCGATGTCATTACCGGGGCCTTGTTTCAAACGGGGAAGTTCAACCGCTCCGATAGCGTCTACGTGTGGGGCATCCTGGCCGGCTCCGCGGTAGGTTTGCTGGCCTCTACGATGGGCCGGTTGTACTCGTCCACTTACTACGCACTCCGCGACACGCGCACTCCGCTGCGCTACGCGGTGATTCGAGTGGTTCTGACCACCGGGCTCGGCTACCTGGCGGCGAAACACCTTCCCGGCTGGATCGGTATCGACCCGCGATGGGGCGTAGCGGGGCTGACTGCTTCGGCGGGCGCGGCCGGGTGGGTGGAGTTCGCGATGCTCCGCCGGACGCTGAACGCGCGCATCGGGCGGACCGGACTGCCGGCACGGTTGACGGCGAAATTGTGGAGCGCGGCGGCCGCCGGCGCGGCGGTGGCATGGGGCGTCAAGCTGTCGATCGGCCCTCATCGGCCCGAGTTGATCGGCGCCGCCGTCCTGGTTCCGTACGGGCTCGTGTACTTCGCGGCGGCCTACCTGCTGCGCATCGAAGAATGCCGGTCGGCGCTGCGGCGCTTCCGGCTCTAAGAAGAGGATGTGCTAGGATCGAAGCGATGGCGCTGGGATCCCTGACCAAGCAGATCGCGCAGCAGGCCTTGCTCGATTCGCTGCGGCCGGCCGATGCCGCGCAGGTTTCCGAATCTCTGAAAGGCAGCCGCCCCGCGGCCGCGTCCGGGGACAACATCTGCGCGGTGATTCTCGGCCAGATCCAGGCCATGCAGAAGGCATTAAAAGAGGACGAGGAACTGGTGGTCCTGCTGCACAACGGCCTGGAGACCATGCGGGTGCTCGAAATTTATGTGCCTTCGTGGAACGTGGCGGTGCTGACCGGCATCGATGCGGAGCGGAATCTGACGCGCGTGATTGCGCCGTCGGAGAATCTGCAGTTGATCTGCAAGGTCATGAAGGCGCAGGCCGGCGCCAAGCCGGTCAAAGTCAACCTGATCGCGCCGAAGCCGGCGTAAAGCGCGATATATCAGTCAATTACGGCTCTTCCGAGCCTTGACACCGTTTTTCCCCCGGCATATAATTCAGCCTGCATGCAGGGGTTCCGGCTGTCCGGGTTTTCGGGAAAAATCCATCCTTTCTGGCTGGGCTGCCTCGCCTTTGCGGCCTGCACCAGCCTTCACGCGGCGCCGCTGGGCTCCGAGCAGCGGGCCCTGGTCGACCGCTATTGTGTGACCTGTCACAACCAGAAAGCGAAGACCGCGGGGTTGATGCTGGACAAGCTGGAAGCGGGCGACATTGCCGCCGGCGCGGAGACGTGGGAAAAGGTTATCCAGAAGATCCGCGGCGGCATGATGCCGCCGGCCGGAATGCCGCGGCCCGATCGCGCGGTGACGGACGGATTCCTCGCCTCGCTCGAAGCGCAGTTGGACCAGGCGTACTTCGCGAATGTGAATCCGGGCCGCGTCGGCCTGCACCGGCTGAATCGCGCGGAGTACGGCAATGCCGTCCGCGATCTGCTGGCGCTTGATGTGGACGTTTCTTCGCTGCTGCCGGCCGACGACGCCAATTACGGGTTCGACAACATCGCGGATTCGCTGAGTGTTTCGCCGATGCTGATGGAGCGCTACGTAACGGCGGCCTGGAAGATCAGCAGCCTGGCGGTGGGAGACGCGAAGATTCCGCCGACCACTTATACGTTTCGCAACCGGCCCGATCTCTCGCAGGACCGGCATATCGAAGGCCTGCCGCTCGGCACGCGCGGCGGCATCCTGGTGAAGTACGATTTCCCGCTCAATGCCGAATACCGGTTCAAGGTGCGGTTCTGGGGCAACACGGTGAACACGGTGCGCGGTCTGGAACTGCCGCACCAGGTGGAAGTCACGCTGGACGGCGCGCGGGTCAAGCTGGTGACGATCGGAGGCCAGGAGGATGCGGATCTCGGGAACACGAATCCCACCGCGTCAGCGGAGCAACTCGCGAAGCGCGTCGAGATGCAGATTCCGGTCACCGCGGGGCCGCATGCGGTAGGGTTCACGTTCTTGCAGGAATCGACCGGGCCGACGGTGGAACTGCTGCAGCCGTACGACCGCGAGAAGGTGGACCCGATCAACACGTCGGGCATCCCGGAGATCGACTGGGTTTCGATTTCCGGCCCGTATAAACCGACCGGCCCGGGCGATACGCCGAGCCGGCGCCGCATCTTCACATGCCGGCCGGCCGCCGGCGCCGACGCGGTGCCGTGCGCGCGGCAAATTCTTTCGAGCATCGCGCGCCGGGCGTATCGCAGGCCGCTGACGGATGCGGAAATGGAGCGGCTGCTGGGCTATTTCCAGCGCGGGCAGAATCAGGGCGGCGGGTTCGATTCCGGCATCGAGAGCGCGCTGGCGTTCGTGCTGGTGAGCCCGGAGTTCCTGTTTCGCGCGGAAACCGATCCGGGCCGGGCGGCGCCGGGTTCGGCGTACCGCATCAGCGATCTGGAACTGGCGTCGCGTCTGTCATTCTTTTTGTGGAGCAGCGTTCCCGACGAGGAACTGATCGCGGCCGCGTCGCGCGGCAAGCTGAAAGACCCGGTGGTGCTGGAACAGCAGGTGCGGCGGATGATCGCCGACCGGCGCTCGGACGCTCTGATCGAAAACTTTTTCGGGCAGTGGCTGTACTTGCGCAACCTGAAGGCCACGGCGCCCGACCAGCAGGTGTTTCCGGATTTTGACGACAATCTGCGGCAGGCCTTTTTGCGCGAAACCGAGCTGTTCGCCGGCAGCGTCCTGCGCGAGGACCGCAGCGTGGTGGATCTGCTTACGGCCAATTACACGTTCGTGAACGAACGGCTGGCGAAGCATTACGGGATTCCGAATGTTTATGGCAACCAGTTCCGGCGCGTGACCCTGACGGATCCGGCGCGGCGGGGCTTGTTGGGGCAGGGCAGCGTGCTGACGGTTTCTTCCTACGCGAACCGGACATCTCCGGTGCTGCGCGGCAAGTGGATTCTGACCAATATTCTGGGGACGCCGCCTCCGCCGCCTCCGCCGAATGTGCCGCCGTTTAACGAGCAGGCGCGCGGCACCGTGCGCGAGCGGATGGTGCAGCATCGCGCCAATCCGGCGTGCGCGGGATGCCACAGCGTGATGGACCCGATCGGGTTCGCGATGGAGAACTTCGACGCGGTGGGGCACTGGCGGACGAAAGACAACGGAGCGGCGATCGACGCTTCCGGCGCGCTGCCGGACGGCACGAAAGTGAACGGCGCCGCGGACGTGATCGCGGCCTTGGCGGCGCATCCGGAGCAGTTCGTCCGCACCATGACGGGGATGATGCTGACGTACGCGCTCGGCCGCGGCCTCGAATATTACGACATGCCGGTGGTGCGCACGATCGCGCGCGAAGCCGGAAAGAGAAACTACCGCTTCTCGGAACTGGTGTTGGGGATCGTGAAGAGCCCGCCGTTCCAGATGAAACTGAAAGCGCCGCAGGAGCCCGAGCAGGCGCTGGCGGCAAAGCGGTAAGGAGCAGCGACCATGACGTTCCTCAGCAAGAAACACATTTCCCGCCGGACCCTGTTGCGCGGCGCGGGCGCGGCGGTGGCGTTGCCGCTTCTCGATTCGATGCTGCCGGCGCAAACGCGGCTGCCCAAGCCGGCGCTGCGCGCGGGCTTTGTGTACGTGCCGCACGGGACGATTCTGCCGCAATGGACGCCGATCGGCGACGGCGCGGATTTCAAGTTCTCGCGGATCCTGAAGCCGCTCGAGCCGTTCCGCGACCGCCTCACGGTGGTGACCGGCTGCGCGATCAATGCGGAAAACGGGCACGCCATCAGCAACTCGATGTGGTTGAACGGCGTCAAGCCGGCGCATGGGACGGAGATCCGCTCGGGCACAACAGTCGATCAACTGATCGCGGCCCAGATCGGGCAGGAGACCACCTATCCTTCGCTGGAACTGGCGACGGAAGATCATTCGGCGGAGCTGGGGAGCTGCGGCGGCGATTATGCGTGCGCGTACATGAACACGATTTCGTGGCGGAACCCGACCACGCCGAATCCGATGGAGCTGAACCCGCGCGCGGTCTTCGAACGGCTGTTCGGCGGCGACGGCGCGACGGCGGAAGAACGGGTCGCGCGCTTGAAAGACAATCTCAGCCTGCTCGATGGCGTGACGGCGAGCGCCAAAGAACTTTCCCTCAAGCTCGACCCGCGCGACCGGGCGCGGCTCACCGATTACCTCGATAACGTGCGCGAAATCGAACGCCGCATCGCGCAAGCCGAGAAGAAGAACAGCGAGTCGGAACTGGCCGCGCCGGAAACGCCGGCCGGCATTCCGGATTCGTTCGAGGAGCACGTGAAGCTGATGTTCGACCTGTGGGCGCTCGCCTACCAGGGAGACATTACGCGGGTGACCACGTTCATGATGGCGCGCGAGCTGAGCACGCGGACGTATCCGCAAATCGGCGTGGCCGAAGGCCACCACCCGGTATCGCACCACCAGAACGTGCCGGAGCAGATCGAGAAGCACGCGAAGATCAACACGTACCACATCACTTTGCTGGCCGGCTTTCTCGAGAAACTACGACAGACGCCGGATGGCGACGGCAACCTGCTGGACCATTCGATGATTCTGTACGGGAGCGGCATGAGCAATGGCAACGTGCACAGCCATGACATTCTGCCGGCGTTGATTGCCGGAGGGGCGGCCGGCCGGCTCAAGGGGAACCGGCACATCAAAGCGCCGCTGATGACGCCGCTGGCGAACCTGCTGGTGGGCCTGCTCGATACGGCCGGCGTCCCGACCGGCCACCTGGGCGACAGCACCGGGCGCATCGAGCTGTAAAGGAGACTGCCATGCGGGCGGGACGATTCTGCGGAGTTTTGGGATTGGCCGCGGCCAGCGCGTTTGGCGCGGACCTGCGGCTTGTCGAGGCGGCGAAGAATCAGGATCTGGGCGCGGTGCGCTCTCTGCTGCAACAGAAAGCGGAGGTCAACACGCCGGACGTGGACGGCACGACGGCACTGATCTATGCGGCGCATGAAGACAACCTGGACCTGGTGAAGACGTTGCTGGCCGTCGGGGCGGACGTCAAGGCGGCGAATCGGTATCGTGTGACCGCATTGTCGGAAGCATGCAATCTAGGCAACGCCGAACTGATTCAACTCTTACTGAAGGCGGGCGCCGATCCGAACGCCACGGTGGGCGAAGGCGAGACGCCGCTGATGACGGCGTCGCGCACCGGAACGGCGGCGGGAGTGCGGGCGTTGCTGGCGGCGGGAGCGAAGGTCAACGCCGCGGAATCGTATCGCGGCGAAACGGCGCTGATGTGGGCGGTGGCCGAAAACCATGCGGACGTCGCCAAGTTGTTGATCGCCGCGGGAGCCGATGTCAACGCGCGGTCGACCTTTTACGATTTCAAGTTTCGCAAGGTGGCTTCCGGCGGCACGCAGGCGATCTATTTCCGCGGCGGCCTGACTCCTCTGCTGTTTGCGGCGCGGCAGGGCGCGGTGGAGTCGGCGCAAACGCTGCTGGATGCCGGCGCCGACGTGAACCTGGCGGAGCCGGAATACCAGTTCACGCCATTGCTGGAAGCGATCTACAACGACCACTACGACCTCGCCGCGCTGCTGGTGGAGCGGAAGGCGAAGCTGGACGGCGCGCTGTACCTGGCGGTCGAAATGCGCAATCTCGATTATTTCGGGAATCGCCCGCGCAAGCCCGTGACGGACAAGCTGGATGAACTGGCGTTTATCGAGTTTCTGCTGAATCACGGCGCCGATCCCGACGCCGTTCTCAAGACCCGATTGCCGGGCCGCATGGCGCAGGGAGCGATCACGGTGCCGCCGGGCGCGACGCCGTTCTACCGGGCGGCGCGATCGGCGGACGTGGCCGTGATGAAGCTGTTGTTGGCCAAAGGGGCCGACCCCAACCGGCCGTCCGACGATCACACCACTCCGTTGCTGGCGGCGGCCACCGGGCAGGGCGCGCGATTCGCGGGCGGCGAAGAGCGGCCGGAACCGGAATTCGTCGAAGCGATCCGGCTGTGCCTCGAACACGGCGGTGACGTGAACGCGGCCAACGATCGCGGCGACACCCCGATGCATGCAGCCGCGCAGCGGGGCGCCGACCAGATTGTGCAGTTTCTGGCGGACCATGGCGCGAAGCTGGATGTGAAGAACAAGTCCGGCCGGACGCCGCTCGATCTGGCTTTGGGAATCGGCGGAGTTGCCAATACGGGAGGCAGCGCGCACGCCAGCACCGCGGAGTTGATCCGCAAGCTGATGGCCCGGAATGCGGCCCCGAAGGTCGCGCAAGCCCAATGATCCGGCGGCTGGCGGTGGCGGCGGCGCTGTGCGGGCTGGCGGCGGCCCAAACCCTGCCCGACGGCCCCGGCAAAGATAGTTTCGCCAGTGTGTGCAGCGGCTGCCATGCTCTCGACCTGGCGACCACGCAGAAGAAGCCGCGCTCGGGTTGGCAGGCCACTGTCGATTCGATGGCGGCGAAAGGCGCGATGGCATCCAAAGATCAGCTCGATGCCATCGTCAATTATCTGTCCGCGCACTTCGGTCCGGACGACGCGGCTTCGCTGAACGCGGCGGCAGGTGTCATGCCGGAAGGCGCCGGCAAGCAGATTATCCTGCGCGAGTGCACCACCTGCCACCTGCCCGATCACTTCACGAAGTATCGCCACAGCCCCGAGGAATGGCAGGCGATTGTGATTCGCATGGCGCCGCGCACGCGTTCCATTACAAAAGACGAGACGGACACGGTCTTGAAATACCTCACCACACATTTCCCGAAGCTGGACGACGCGACTAAGCTGAACGTCAACAAGGCCACGGCCCAAGATATCGCCGACCGGCTCGGCCTCACGCTCGAAGAAGCGAAAGCCGTGGTCGATTACCGGCAGCGTCACGGGACCTTTCGGGAATGGGGCGAACTGCTCGCCATCTACGGCGTAGACGGGCGCAAGATCGAAGCGGCGAAGGACCGCATGAGCTTCTAAAGCTGCCCCCAGGCCCGGCAGTCATAGGTCCTGCGTACCAGTACAATTTCCGAAAGGCAGCTGGTCCCTATTCGCGACCGATCCTCTTCCGGGGATGGTGAGTTCAACCGGACCGGATCCGACGTTCGATCTTTATGAAGGACCGATCCAGACTTTCCGTGGGAGGAATTCCTTTGGTCGTCGTCGCCGGGGATCTGGTGTTGTGCGAGCCGGGGACCACGTGCGACTCCTCGAGCACTACCAACTGGAGCGATGTGGTTGTTTTCGGACCGTCGCTCTTCAGTTTTGGCGGTCAATCTTTCGCCGACACAGTAAAGATCTACTCCAATGACGATGGGACGCTCAGCAGTCTGTTATCGAATAACTTCACGCTGTCGAGCAATGCGGTATTTCTGACCGAAGACGCGTCCGGAATCACGCATTACGATCCCGTAGGCCTCACCAATGGACAAGGAGTCCAGATCGATTACTACATCCATAGCCCAGAGTCAGGGCCATCGGTGCCCGAGCCCAGCAGTCTGACGCTGCTGTTAGCAGGCTTCGTAGCGCTCGGCCTGAGGGAACGGAACCGAGCCGTTGCGTATTGAGTTGTAAACGAACCGACAGCGGGGACGCGGCGCAATCATCCTGCGCCGCTCCAGGCTGGCCGGCGACGAAAAGCGGCCCGCCACCAGCAGGCCCTACTTTCCCCCAGTCACCCCGGTCCACGTTTTACCACGGCCCGCCGCTCATTCAGCTGCTTGCCAACGCTCCGGATTTCCGGAGGTCCTGGAGGAATCGTACCAGTACGACATTGCGCCGGCGTCTCATCAGAATCAAGAGAAATCAGTCTTACAGGCCTTATACTCCTGATATCTGGATAACGTTAGCTGCGCAGCAAGCCATCCAGGAAGTCAGGAGAAAGGGAGAAAAAGTAAATGGGCATGAGGATCTTACGCCACCCGGGATGGGTGGCCGTCGTAATGAGCTTGTTTTTGCTCGCGATGCCGGTGGTAGCCGACCAACTGGCGGGTTCGGTTTACTCATCGACGAACGACCCTGTATTTGATCTGTACGAAGGCGGAACGAATTATCTGCTGGATTCAGGAAGCCCGTATCTGGTCTGGGGCGGAGATGTGATTCTCTGCGACTCCGGTCCGTGCAACTGGTTCACCCCCACCAGCCACTGGAGTGACGTCGTGGTATTTGGCCCCGGGCTGTTCACCTCGACGGCGACGATCTATTCCAATGACGACGGGAGCCTGGCCGCTCTGCTGGCAGGCGGATTTGCCCCGACGCTGAACTCAGCGTTCCTGGTCGAAGATCCATCGGGCGTGACGTATTACGATCCCTTCTTGATTCAAGGCGGACAGGGCGGACGGGAGTGGGATGTGCAGTACCAAATCCACTCGGCGGGGCCTTCGGGAGTGCCGGAGCCAGGCACCGTCTTGGCGCTGTTCGGCGCGCTTGCCGCAATTTGCGCGGCCGTGAAGCGCCGGACGGTCTGAGAGCGGCGCCAGCCGGTTAACGGATGCGGGCGGGCGCGGCGCGCGGAGCCAGCGCCGCCTCCGCCCACCCGATTGTAGCCTGTCCCGGGAGCCGATCCACCTCGTACGATAGAGTGAGATGTTCGTGGACACTTCCCGGCGCGCCGAACCTTATGCGGAAACCGTTCTCACGGTCACAGACCTGCGAAAACAATACGGCAGCGTATCCGCCGTCAACGGCATCTCGTTCGAAGTGAAGCGGCGGGAGATCGTCGGCCTGCTTGGCCCGAACGGCGCCGGGAAGACGACCACGATCAGCATGATCCTCGGGGTACTCGAGCCGACCGCGGGGAGCGTCCGGATCGGGGGAATCGATCTGGCATCGCGGCGTTCGCAGGCGCTCGAGAGAACCAACTTCGCCGCGGTGTACACGCCGCTGCCCGGCAACCTCACGGTGGCGCAGAACCTGCGCGTGTTTGGCCTGATCTACGATGTCCCCCAGCTCTCGCAACGGATTGAGACGCTGCTCGACCAGTTCGACCTCCGGGCGTTTCGCGACACCAAGTGCGGCGTGTTGTCTTCCGGCGAGCAAACTCGCGTGAGCCTGGCGAAGGCCATGCTCAATTCCCCGACTTTGCTGCTGCTGGACGAGCCGACTGCGTCGCTCGATCCTTCGGCGGCGCGCGATATTCGCTCCCGCATCCGCGCGTTCGCCGGCCAGGGCTCGTGCGGGGTGCTCTGGACCTCTCACAACATGTACGAAGTCGAGGAGGTCTGCGACCGCGTGCTATTCCTTTCCCACGGGCGGATTTTGCTGGAAGGCGACCCGCGAAGGCTGCCGGCCGAGCACGGCAAGGAAAATCTGGAAGATCTGTTTATCACGGTGGCGCGCGAGCCGCTCGCATTGGAGCGGGAGTAAGCGCATGCGCATCCGCCGAAGCGCCGCGATTGTGCTCCGCCAATTCTACTTGCTGCGCGGCAGCCCCGCGCGGATTCTGCCGCTGTTCGCATGGGTGGCGATCGACATGGTGTTGTGGGGCTTCATCACCCGCTACCTGAACAGCGTCGCGTCCGCGGGATTCAACTTTGTACCGGCGTTGCTGGGCGCGGTGCTGCTGTGGGATTTCTTTATCCGGGTGATGCAGGGGGTGACCACCGCGTTTTTCGAAGACGTCTGGTCGCGCAATTTTCTGAACTTCTTTGCCACTCCGCTGGCTATTTCGGAGTACGTAAGCGGGCTCGTGGTTTCCAGCATCGTGACGGGCGCGGTGGGGCTGGCGGTGATGATCCTGCTGGCCACGCTCGTATTCGGCCTCTCCTTCGCAACCTACGGGATTCTGGTGATTCCGTTTTTATGCGTGCTGTTTCTGTTCGGCATCGCGTTGGGCGTGTGCGCGACGGCGATCGTGCTGCGCCTCGGTCCGGCGGCCGAGTGGTTCATCTGGCCGATCCCGGCGCTCATCTCGCCGTTTGCGGGGGTCTTTTATCCGATCTCGACACTGCCGTCGTGGATGCAGGCGATCTCGCGCATTCTGCCGCCGTCCTACGTATTCGAGAGCCTGCGGGCGATTCTGGCGCACCATGCCGTGCCGCGCAGCGCTTGGGCGGCGAGCATCGGGCTGGCGATTCTCGATGTGTTCTTAGCCGGCTGGTTGTTTAGCCGCGTTTACCGCCGGGCCGTCCGCACCGGCCTGATCGCGCGGTACAGCGCCGAAACGCTGAGCTAAACGCGGCGCGGAATCGCCGCGTTAGCGCACGCTGACGGTAGCGGTGTTGCTGGTGACGTTGCCCACCGCGATCTGTAGCGGATACTCGCCGGGAGCCAGAGCGGGCACGACGACGTTGATCTGGTCGAGACCGGCATACCCCGGCGCTCCACCGGCGAAATTCACGGTGGCGGGCTGGCCGCCGATGGTGGCGGTCACTCCCTGATTGGCATTGGAAACAGGCGCGGCCGCCGCGGCTACGCCGGTGGCCAGCGCGGGAGTGACAGCGCCGAGGCCGGTCGCGTAGACCGAAATGACGCTGCCCGTGGCGGCCGGCCGCGCCGCGCTATTCACCGAATTATCGCCGTTTAAGGCCGCGGCGTGTCCCTGGCCGATCAGGAAGACGGAGGGGGCGGCCGGCTGGACGCTGATGTTGCCGGAATTGACGGGCGCGCCATTCACCCGGGCCACGACCGATACCGGGCCGGAGATTTCAAACGGCGCCTGCACGTTGAGCTGAGTCGGGCTGGCGAAAAAAACAGGGGCCGGCCAGCCGTTCATCGTCACCGAAGCGCCGGCCACGGTGGCCGCGGGGATGGGGTAATTGGGCGCGGCCGCGGTCGCGGTCGCCAGCCCCTGCCCGTAGATGCTCACGATGGAGCCGGGCGCGATCTCGGATGGATCTCCGCTCGCCGCGCTGGAAATTCCCAGCGTTCCTCCGGGCGGCGCGAGCAGAGCGTAGGCCACCAGCGCGGTTTGCGTCGCGGCATATACCTTGCCGTTGACCACCGTGGGCGCCGTGTACTTCACGTAGGAATCCAGGCCGTCGCGCGCCGCATTCTGGCCGGTGTGGAACAGTTCATTCGCTAAATTTGCGGCATCGTAAGCATGGAGCGCCGGACCGCTTTCCAGAGTCCAGACAATTCCCTTGGTCGCGCCATTGGAGGAAATGCTGGGGACACAGCCGGGATAGCCGTAGCGTTCGACGGAGCGAGACGAGGCCGGGGCCATCTGTGCGTTGGCGATCGGGAAGGCCATGACGCCGTCACCCGAGCCGCAGAAATAGACCGTGTTGTTGAAGTAGGCCGGGTTCCCGAAGAGGCCGCTGATCGCGCCAGGGATAGACTGCACAATCTGGCTGTCGGATCCCGCTTGCCAGCCGCCGAGATGATCGCGGTCGAGAACATAAATGCGGCCTTCCTTGCCCGCGCCTACCATCAGGTGCGGATGAGCGGGGCTGCCCGCTTCATCACCCAACAGGGCGACGCCCGCCGAGCCGGTGTCCACGTCGGCGTCGTTGAGGGCCTTCTGATTGAATGGCGTGAAGTAATCGAGGACGGGCAGCCCGCCGCTGCTTCCGAGCTTGATGTAACTCTCGCCAAGGTCGGGGCCGCCGGTGGCGCGATTCCAGGAGCCGTTGGCGGAGACGACGTAGATGTTGGAGTCGGCGTCCACCGCCGGCGCAGCGCCGCCGGCCCAGAACGAACCGAGGCCGCCGTTCGGCGTGCTGTTGAACACCGACACTTGCGCGAGCGTCTGCGCATCGTAGCCAATCAGCCAGCCGTGATACGTGCCGATATCGCAATGCGACGACCAGGCCGTGTAAACCACGCCATTGAGCAGGAGCAAGCCGGGGCGCTGCTTGTAATTTCTTGGGATGAAGCGGTCGACGCTGCCGCCGTCGCCGGTTCCGGGAGACGACGCCTGAATGACCACGGGGCTGCCCGCGCGCTCCTGGCCGGTGGCGACATCCAGCGCGTGCAGCCGATGCACGTAGCTGCCTTTCTCCTTGGTCATGGCAACCACGTAGAGCGTTCCGGTTTTGGGATCGATGACGGGCGTGCCGGTGATGCCGATCTCGGGGACGATTTGGCCGCAGCCGGTGTCCGAGGCAGGAACGGAGGTGATGCCGGCCGCCGGGTCAACGAAGCTCACTTTCCACAAGGGGCCTGCCGCCGGCCCGCCGGGGCCATCGGCATCAAAGGCGTAGACGCTGTCGTGCTCGGTCGCGACGAATACGATGTTGTGGGTGCCTTTGCCGGGCACGCTCACGTTCGGAAGATAGAGCGGCTGAGCGTACACGTACCCGTCCACGGGATATGAGAAGAGTTTTCCGAACTGATTCACGTTTACATTTGCGGGAGTCAGCGCGACTTCATTCCGGTTGGCGCCGGCGCGCGACAAATCATATTGATAGGTCAGGACGCTGGTCTGGGCGGAAGCCGGAATCACCCACGCCAGCATGAGCACTGCTTGAGCCATTCGCGGCACGCGCAGACCTCCTCGGCGAATTGTTTCCAATCGAACTTACAGCAACGATCTGTTAGAAATACAGCTTCCGGGTGGACACGGTTTCGCGGTACTAAGGATATCGTGTGAGTTCCCGTACATTCCCGCGGGTACCTATAGCCGGAAGCGGTACCGCAACTGGACGTAGACCTGTCGCGGTTCGGCGTAGTGGGTGCCTCCGAACGTCGGGCTGTTATCGAGCAGGAAGCGCCGGTTGGCGGCGTTCAGCGCGGTTACGGAAACGGTCAATTTCTCGTTTACTTGTTTGCCGAGGGAGATATCGAAGGTTGTATGGCCGGGCAAATGCGCCGGCGAATCGGCCGAACCGTCGGTGAAGCCGGACCCATAATATATGTCGCTGCCGGCAGTAACGCGCCACGGCAGGCTCCAGTGAAAGCCGGCGTGCAGGGTCTGCGTCTGATCGTGGTCGAGCAGAAAATAGCCGCTGGCGGGAGGGGAGAAATCGGTCAAGCCGCCGGTGATTGCTCCGGACCCTTCGGCGCGGGCATGGGCGTACGTGAGATAAATGTCTCCGCGGCGCGCGATGCGGGGCGACCGGAGGGAGACCTCCCATCCGTAGAGCCGGGCGCGGTCGAGCGTGACCGGAAAAAATACATTGGAGTTGCCGATTGCGTTGTGATCGAAATAATTGTGAGCGCGCTGGTGATAGTTGTTCACCTCCAGCGACCAGCCGCCCAGCGGAACCGTGAGGCCGAACTGGTGCTCCTCATCGCGCTCTCCGCGGAGACGAATGAAGTCCAACCCTTGCGCCGCGGCGTACGCGAGCACCGGGCCGGTGACGGTCGATAGCGGCGGCGCTTCGTAATAGCGGCCCCAGAATGCGCGGAAGACCCACTTCAGACGCGGGATGCGCACCGAGCCGCCGGCGCGCGGGGTGGCCGCGTTTTCCGAAAGCGGGCCGGCAAACCGGGTGAGCCGGACACCGGCCATGACGGTCAGCCAGGGGAAGGGCTTGTACTGGTCTTCGAGAAAACCCGCCTCGAGCTGGCCTGTGGGGCGAAGGGTCTGCGCGAGCGGCGGCGCGGATCCGTCATTGGCGATCACGTGGATGAACTCGTAGTCGGCCTGGCCAAAACCATAGAAGCCCGCGGTGGCATTGTGCCGGGAGGTGACGACGTTCAACGCGATCTGCGCGCCGGCGTATCGAGAGGTGCGGTGCTGCGTGGTGCTGATCGGGGAATCGTTGGGGCCGCCATCGTAATTGGCGGCATTGTAGTGATAGAAGGGAGAAACCGTGAGCAGCACGCCGGGCCGGAACGTGTGAACCCAGGAGAAATCGGCAACGCCGTCGCGCTCCCGTTCGACATCGCGGACGCCGGCTGCCTGCGCGTCGGGATCATTGGGAATCTGATAGTCATCGCGGCGGAGCGATGCGACGAGGCGGAATTGATCGTTCGCGCTGCGATTGTAGATCAGGGTGCCCATACCGCCCAGGCCCCAGGCCCGGTCATGCAAGACCGGCGGGCCGGGCGTTTCCAGGCCGTAATCGCTGCGGTTCCCGTCGACGCCGGCGAACCAGGCGAACTTCTCGGTGTGATCGCCGAAATTCAGTTGATCGTTGGTCTGGTGAAAGGAGCCGAAGGTCGTGAAGAGTTCGGCCTCGCGGCTGCGTTCAAAGCCGGTCCGCGGCACGACGTTGAAGACGCCGTAGGTGCGGTCTCCGTAGGCGGACGAATAGCCGCCGCGCTGCGCTTCGAGGTAGTCGATGTCCTTGGGATCGATCTGCGGCCCGACGTTGCTCGCGATGTTGGTGTTGGGGATTGGGACGCCGTCGATTGCCCACGTCACCTGGTGTCCGCCGCGCAGATGAAGCTGGTCATGCGTGACCCACGCGCCCGGAACATAGTTGGTGATGGCGCGCAGGCTGTTGGTCAGACCGGCGCCGGGAGTTTCGGCGATCTCGCTGCGGCTGACGATGGTGGACGGAGTGACGTGTTCCGGGTCGGTCGCCAGCGCCGATTCCGAAACGGTGACCTGTTCGCTGCGTGCGCTGAGGAGGAGCGGGAAGTGCAGGACCGGCGCGGCGCCCGATGCGACCACGATCTGCTGCACCGCCGGGGCGAACCCTTCGCGGATGACCGTCACCTGGTAAGCGCCGACGGGCAAGGCGGTTGCCTCGAAGCTGCCGTCGGCGGCAGTGGTGAGGTGCCGGGAATAGTCCGAGGTGGCCGATTGAATGGCGACCTGCGCTCCGCCGACGGGGCGGTGGTCCGGGTCATGAACGATGCCGCGGATCGAGCCGACGACGGCGGCGTGAAGGCTGCAAACAACGAGCACGATGAAGATAGTGAAGACTCGCACGGGTTCTCCTTTCCTCTGCGGGGCGGATGGGCGGCAGTGCGATAGGGTTCATCGCCTGCGCCGTCTGGATTCGAGTTGTTAGGAGAGGAGCGCAGGAGGCCCGCGCTGGACAAGGGTGCTCTCGATCCGAAGATGAGAGAGCGTTTCGGTCTGGAGCCGGCTCGCCGGTCGCACCACGACCGGCGCGAACGCAACATCCGCGGGACGGATCCCGGCCGGCTTGGAATGCGCGGGTGTGGCGCCCGGCTTCGGATACTCCGGACAAATCGCCTGAACGGCGGGCGCGGCGTCCGACGGCAGGGCGCAGTGGTGCCGGCCGTCGCGGCGGCAGCAGGCCGGTAACTTCGCATCCGCTTCCGCGGCCGTTATAGCCGGCGCGACCAGGCCAAAGCCGAATAGCCCGAGCAGCAAAATGGCGGATAGACGCCGCACAGCGGCATCGTACCGATTCCGCGAAGCCCGCGTCAAGCTTCCGCGCTCTCGTACAATAGAAGCTTCTATGCAATTGCAGGAAATTGTGGAGGCAGAAGGCCACCTGATCGACTCCCATGTGATGGAGGACATCTTCGACAAGGTGGTCGAGCACAACGCCAGGTTCGAAGTCGAGCAATTTCGCATCGGCCGCACCAACAGCGAGCCGTCCTATCTCCGTCTAAAAGTCGAGGCGCCGGACGAAGGCGCCATGCAGCACCTGCTCCAGGAACTGCTGGGCCTGGGCTGCGCGCCGGTGGAGAGCGGGGACGCGACCTTGCGCGAAGTGGAACGCGACCGGTGCGCGCCGGAGGATTTCTATTCGACCACCAATCACCGGACGTACGTACGCCACGGCCAGAAGTGGATCGAAGTGGAGAACCAGCGGATGGACGCGATGATCGTGGTGCGCGACGGGCGGGCGTTCTGCCGGCGGCTGCGCGACCTGCGGGCTCACGACCGGATCGTGGTCGGGCTGCGCGGCATTCGCGTCATCCCGGAATCAAAGGAACGCGACCGGCTGGCGTTTGCGTTCATGTCCAACGGCATTTCCTCGGAGCGGCAGGTGGAGACCGCGGTGCGGCAGACCGCTGCGCTGGTGCGGCAGGCGGTCGAACAAGGCCAGAAGGTGGTGGTGGTGGCGGGGCCGGTGGTGGTCCACACGGGAGGGGTTGCGGGACTCTCGGCGTTGATCCGGAACGGCTGGGTCCACGCCGTGCTCAGCGGAAACGCGCTCGGCGTGCACGATGTGGAGGCGTCCTTGTTCGGAACTTCGCTCGGGGTGCGGCTCTCCGACGGACGGCAGGAAGAACACGGGCACCGCAACCACATGCGCGCCATCAACGCGATGTATCACGCCGGCTCGGTGCGGGCGGCGGTGGAATCGGGCAAGCTGAACTCGGGCATCCTGTACGAGTGCGTGAAGGCGAACGTTCCGTTCGTGCTGGCGGGCAGCCTGCGGGACGACGGCCCGCTTCCCGAAACCATCACCGACATGAACTGCGCCCAGGATGCGTACGCCGAACAGTTGAAGGGCGCGGGCCTGGTGCTGTGCATGGGGACGATGCTGCATTCCATCGCCACCGGCAACATGCTCCCGAGCTGGGTGAAGATCGTGTGCGTGGACATCAACCCGGCGGTGGCGACGAAGGTGAGCGACCGCGGCACGGGGCAGGCCGTGGGCGTGGTGGCGGACGTCGGACTGTTTCTCGATCTGCTGTCGAAAGCGCTGGCATGAAACGCGGCTACACCGACGAACACGCGGCGGCGGGAGTGAACGCGAAGCTGCCGGAGATCGAGACCTGGCCGAACCAGTATCCCGATTACGAAATCGAGATTGTGATGCCGGAGTTCACCTCGGTCTGCCCGAAGACCGGGCTGCCGGATTTCGGCAAGCTGGTGCTCCGCTATGTGCCCGACCGCCTCTGCCTCGAGCTGAAGTCGTACAAAATGTACCTGCTCGCGTTCCGCGATCTGGGCATTTTCCAGGAGAATGTCGTCAACCGCGTGCTGCGCGACGTCGTGAAGGCCGCCAAGCCCGTCAAGGCGACGGTGATTGGAGAGTTCACGCCGCGCGGCGGTCTGTCGACGCTCGTAACCGCCACCTGGACGCGGCCGGGGAGATCGAGCCGTGGAAACCGCTGAACTGCTCGCGATCCTGCGGGAAGTCCGGGAAAGAGTGCAGGCGCAGCACCCGCAAGGGCAGGTGAGCGGGCTGCCGCTGCCCGATTTGATGCCCCTGGTGCATGCGCGCGATTCCGCGTTGGGCAAAGTGGCGTCGATCGGCATGGTCAATCCGCGCCGCGGGGGACCGCTGAACGCCGCGATTCAGACGTGGAAGCGGCTGGTGGCGCGGGCGCTCAACTGGCACGTGCGCGAACAGGTGGTGTTCAACCGCAAGGTGGTGGAGTGCATCGACGCCATCATCCAGGCGCTCAATGACAATAACCGCGCGCTGTGCGCCATGGCGGGGCGGTACGAGCAGGGCCTGGCCGATATCGTGCAGCTTCGAATCGCCTGGCAGGAGAAACGGCAGGAAAGCGAAGTTCAGTTTCTGCGCAGCATCGCGGATCTGCAGGCGGCGACGCAGGACACCACGCGGCGGCAACACGCGGATTTCGAAAGGGCTCTGCAAAAGGCGGTGGAGCGGATGCGGCTGGACACCGATCATCTGATCCACAGCGAGCTGCGGCTCATCCGGCAGCGGCTGGCGGCGGAGCGGGTATCCGAAGCGCCGGACAGGAGCGGCGGCCGGGCGGAGCCCGGTTCCGGCGGTTCCGAGCGGCGGATGTTATTTGACTACGCGCGTTTCGCCGAGCGCTTCCGCGGTCCGGCGGACTACGTCAAAGCCGGGCAGCGGATCTATCTGGCCGACTTCTCCGGGCGCAAAAACGTGGTCGATATCGGATGCGGCCGCGGGGAGTTCCTCGAAATGATGCGCGAAGCGGGCGTGCCGGCGCGCGGCATCGACACGAGCTCGGAATCGATCGCGCTCTGCCGGCAGAAAGGCCTGAGCGCCGAAACGGCCGATCTGTTCGTGTGGCTGGCGCAGCAGCCGGAAGGCGCCTTGGACGGCATCTTCTGTTCGCAAGTGGTGGAGCATTTGCCGCCGGAGCGGCTGCCGGAGATGATCCAACTGGCGGCGAGCCGGCTTGCGCCGGGCGGCGTGATTGCGATCGAGACGCCCAATCCCGAGTGTCTCGCCATCTTCGCCACGCATTTCTACCTGGATCCGACCCACACGCGTCCGATTCCTCATCCACTGCTGGTCTTTTATCTCGAAGAGTTCGGGATAGGGGGCATCGAGGTGCGCCGCTTGTCGCCCGCGGTTGAAACCATGCCTTCGCTGGCGGGCCTGCCGGCAGATTTTCGAGACGCGTTCTTCGGCGGTCTGGATTATGCGGTAGTCGGCAAAAAGCTGTAGGTTAGCCGCCGATTCAGGCCGAAGAACGCCGACGGAAATCTGCCTGCGCTTCCGCCTCCGCCAACCAGCCTCGGCGCAGCCGGTCCACCGGAACATTCGAGAGATACGGCTTAATGTCGAGGATCGGCGTGCCATCCAGCATGTCCACTCCGCGTACGTGCAATGCGCAGCCCTCCCGGCGAAGCAGTTCGACCACGGTTAACCCGATGGGGTTCGGGCGGCGGGGCGAACGCGTCGCAAACACGCCGTGCGGCCGGGTGTCGCTCGGCGGCGTTCCGATCAGGCTGGACCCTTCGGAACGGTGGAATGCCCAGATCACGATCAGGTGCGAGAAGCCTTCGATGTCCTTCAAGCCTTGTTCGAACTCGGGCAGGATCTCGAGAGAGCCCTCGGCCTGGTGTTCCGCGCCTAATCCTTTGGGCACGTCGGAAGTGTTCCGGTACGGGCTTCTGACGAAACCGATCGGCCGCATCACGAACGCCCCCGGCGCGCCGGCGTTGGTCCAAAGTTCTGAGCCGCTCACGCTTCGATGGTAGCATTCCCCCCGAACGGAGTTGGCATTAGTAGGTGCTGAGTGGTTAACGAAAGATAGATCGACAGGCGCGGCGCTTACTTTATACTGTCAACGGGAGCCAGCAGAAAATAGTGCCAATGGTTGGGAAGCGCCACCGCCGTTGGCCTGCTGCCGGCGTCGTCACAATCCAGAGTCCCTCCGAATGTATGTCGCTAAAAGGTTAAACTAAGGCGAAATCGCTGGTTTCGCTAAGGCGACTTCCTAATTGAGCGTTCCCGCACGATCCGCTTAAATAGGCTCTCATGAGTGCAGCGATTACTCGATTTACAACAAATTGTCTTCGTAACATCGACGAGTTGCTGCTCTCCTATCGTTCTCTGTAAGTCGCAGGAACTGATTCCCGGTGGATTATTCCGGGGTCGGTAAAGCAGAATTGTTAACCTGCTAAACCCGCAACGAGACCTTACGGTCACCAAGGAACCAGAGAGAGCCTATGTCCATTTGTAAAACGTTCGGAATCCGCTTGCGCAGATTCCTCGTCTTCAGCTCGATATCTCTACTTGCGTCCGCGTTTGTCGCGGCGCAGGCCGCGCCGATTGTATGGGTGGCGCAAAGCTTACAACGCGTCGGCCCGTCCGACCCTGCCCAGTCCGGCACACAAGCACAATTGTGGGCGGGCAAGGGAGAATACGAGTCGTTCCAGATTATCGTCCACGCACCATCGACGGGGTTGACCAACGTCAACGTAAGCGTCTCCGGTTTGACCGGACCCGGCGGCCAGGTGATTGGCGGCAGTAACATCGCGCTGTTTCGGGAGCAGTATGTCTATGTCAATGCGTCGAGCCCGAACTGGGGCGGATCCAATCAGCCGATGGGCGCCGGCTGGTATCCCGACGGGCTGATCCCGTTTATTGATCCGGCAACAGGGCAGCAGCCTTCGGGGGGGGCGTTACAGGCCGTTCCGTTCAGCGTTTCCGCGAATGCCAATCAGCCGATCTGGGTGGATGTGTTCGTGCCCCGGAGCGCGGCGGCGGGCCAGTACAGCGGCACATTTACCGTAACCAGCGACCAAGGCAGCGCCTCGGGACAGGTTTTGCTGAACGTCTGGAATTTTACGCTGCCGCTGCAGCCCACGCTGCAATCGAGTTTCGCTTTCATGGGCGGATATTCCCTCGCCGGGGCCCAGGAACTGTTGCGGAACAAAGTGTCACCGCTCGACGTGAATGCGGGCGATGAGGCCGGCTTGATGAGCACGTATGGCCTGACCACGACCAACCTTGGTTTCTGGAGCGGCGCCAACATTTCGAACTGCTCGATGTCGCCGGCGCCCAGTATTTCACAAATCCAGTCGGCGATTTCTCAACAAAACCAGAGCCTAACGTTGTTTGACTATTCCGCGGACGAAGTAAGCGGCTGTACTAACTTGTATTCGACGATCAAACAGTGGGGTTATAACCTGCACCAGGCCGGGGCAAAGAATCTGGTCACGATGGCGCCCGTATCAGCGTTGTTCGATGATGGATCGGGCACGGGCCGCTCCGCGGTGGATTACTGGGTCGTCTTGTCTTCGATGTATAACGGTTCATTAAGTGCGATTCAGCAGGCGCAGCAGAAGGGCGACGCGGTCTGGTCTTACACGACCTTAGTGCAGGACTCCTACACGCCGAAATGGGAGATCGATTTTGCTCCGATTAACTTCCGCATCCAGCCCGGTTTTCTCAGCCAGACCTACGGGTTGACGGGATTGCTGTACTGGAGAGTGGATCTGTGGTCGTCGAATCAATGGACCAACGTCAACAACCAAGGGTGGATCAGCTCTTCGAACTATCCGGGCGAAGGCGCGCTGGTCTATCCGGGAAGCACGGTGGGGGTACAGGGGGTGGCGCCGTCGATGCGTCTGAAATGGATTCGCGACGGCGTGGAAGACTACGAGTACGTCGCGCTGCTGAAGAAAGCCGGAGCGGGCTCACAGGCATTGCAGGTTTCCCAATCGGTGGCTCCGGACTGGACGAACTGGACGCGCGATACGAATGCCTTGATGAACGCGCGGCAGCAGCTGGGCCAGCAGTTGGATGTTCTGGGAGGCGGCAGCGGAGTGCCGGCGCCGAGCCCCGCCCCGGCGCCCACGCCGGCGCCCGCTCCCGCACCCGCGCCAGCTCCCGCACCGGCACCGGCGCCCGCACCTTCGGCGGGAACGGCGAGTGCCGTTTCGGTGTCGCCGGCTTCGGGCACGGGCACGACTCAAACGTTCAGCTTTGTCTACGGGGATTCCGCCGGCTATCAGCGCCTGAGCGGAGTCAATGCCCTGATCAATACATCGAGCGCCGGAACGGGCGCGTGCTGGATCTACTACGACCTGGCGGCGCAGCAGTTATGGCTCGCCAGCGACGATGCCTCGACGTGGAGCAATGCCGCCGCCGGCTCGTCGACGCCATTGAGCAACAGCCAGTGCTCGGTGAACGCGGCGACCCTCTCGGCGGCCGGTTCGGGCAATAACCTGACGCTTCAGGTGGCCTTCACCTTTAGCAGTTCGTTTGCGGGTACCAAGAGCATCTACCTGCGCGCAAAAGACGCAACCAGCGGGTTCAGCGGCTTCACGGCCGCCGGGACCTGGACGGTGCCGGCGGCGGTTCCCTTGGGCGGCGTATCCGCGAATCCCAATTCCGGGACCGGAACAAGCCAAACCTTCTCCTTTACTTATGGCGACCCGAACGGTTATCAGAGTCTGCAGGGCGTCTCCGCCCAGTTTGCTACGTCTGCATGGGCGGCCGGGTCCTGCTGGATGTATTACGACGTTGCGAGCCGTGTGGTTTGGCTGGCGAGCGATGACAACTCGACCTGGAGCAGCGCGGCGGCCGGCTCCTCCACCCCGCTTCAGAACAGCCAGTGCTCGATTCAAGCGGCCGGGGTTACCGCCAATGGCTCAGGCTCCACGTTCACGCTGAACGTTCCGGTTTCGTTCAACGGCTCGTACACGGGAGCGAAGAACCTCTATCTGCGTGCGATTGACCGCAACGGTAGCGACAGCGGCCTGACGCCCGCGGGGACCTGGACGGTGCCGGTCGTGACGCTCGGCGCCTTATCGGCCAGCCCCAATTCGGGCGCCGGCCTCAGTCAAACGTTCACCCTGGTGCTCGCGGATCCGGCCGGCTACCAGCATCTGGCCGGCGGCAACTTCCTGGTCAGCCCCTCTCTGAACGGAGTGGGCGCGTGCTGGATCTACTACGACGCCTTGGCGAAAACCGTGTGGCTCGCGCAGGACACCGCAGGCAATTGGGACTTCCTGCCGGCCGGCGCGGCGGGCAGCCTGGCCAACAGCCAGTGTTCGGTCAACGCGGGAGGAGTAACCGCGAGCGGCTCGGGGCCCACCCTGTCCGTCACGCTGCCCATCACGTTCACCCCGAAGTTCACCGGAGCGAAGAACCTGTACGGCCGCGCCATTGACCAGGGCAGCGCTCCCAGCAACTTCGCGCCGGTTGGCACCTGGACTGTGCAGTAGCATACGAACGGCGTTCTGTGGCTTCTATTCTGGCCTTCTCCCGAAGGCTAGAATAGCCACAGAATGAACGCGCCCAAGCTCGCGTTTTTGCTCTTTGGCGCTTGTGCGTGGGCGCAGACCGGCCCCACCGTCTGGGTGGCGCCGAGCCTGAAATCGATTCGGGAGACCGACGGGCCAGGCGCCGGCGCCCAAGCCCGCCTCTTCGCGGGGAAGGGCGAATACGAATCCTTTCAGATTGTCGTCAAGGCTCCCGGCGGGAGCGATCTGACGAACACGAGAATCAAGGTATCGGAGCTCAGATCCGCCGACGGGAGCACGATAGCCGCAAACAACCTTTCTCTCTTTCTCGAACACTATGTAACGGTGCGCCGGGGGAGCCCCGATTGGCATAAGAATAATCGCCCGACCGGGCCGGGGCGATACCCGGACGCGCTCATTCCGGTGTCAGCTCCGGAGAACGGTGCCATCGCAACAGGCGCGTTCCGCGTTCGAGCCGGCATGAATCAGCCGCTGTGGGCGGATATCCGGGTTCCAGCCGGCGCGGCGGCCGGCGAATACTCCGGGACGTTTACGGTTTCCAGCGATCAAGGGAGCGCCGCCGGACGGATTTCCCTGCGGGTTTGGAATTTCAGCCTTCCCGCGCATCCGGCGATCCAGTCCGCTTTTCTGATCTGGCAGAAGGACCAGGTGCCGATCGCCCGAACGCTGCTCCAGAACAAGGTCACGCCGCTTTCCACATCACCCGAGACGATTCGCGAACTGGCGGGCTCGTCCGGCCTGACGCTGGCGGGGCTGCCATTCTGGAGCGGCGCCGACGTGTCCCACTGCTCGATGAAGCCGCCGCCCCCGGTAGACGCGATTCGCGCGGCCATCGCGCGGTTGCCGCGCGGGCTCGAAGTGGTCGATTACACGGCCGACGAGGTGGGCAACTGTCGCGGCCTCTATCCGACGATCCGTAAATGGGGGCAAGCGCTGCATCAGGCGGGCGCGAAGAACCTGGTCACCATGGCGCCGGTTCCCGAACTGCTGGATGACGGAGCGGGGAAAGGCAGGTCGGCCGTCGACATTTGGGCCGTGCTGCCCGAAGTGTACGACGCCCATACGGATGCCATCCGGCGCGCGATGGCGAAAGGCGATGCCGTTTGGTCGTACACCACGCTGGTTCAGGACGCGTACTCGCCGAAGTGGGAAATCGATTTCGCGCCGGTCAACTTCCGGATCATGCCGGGTTTTCTGAGCCAGAGCCTCGGGCTCGTGGGAATCCTGTATTGGAGAGTCGACGCCTGGCCGGCGGATCCCTGGAAAGAGGCCGACACCACCGGCACGTACAGCTCGGGCGATTTCCCGGGTGAAGGCATGCTGGTTTATCCAGGGAGGCCGGCGGGTGTTCCGGGAACCGTTCCGTCGCTCCGGCTGAAATGGATTCGCGATGGGATGGAGGACTTCGACTATGTCGCGCTCCTCGATCGCGCGGGCTACGGCTCCTGGGCGCGCAGCGCGGTGCGGCGAATCGCGGCCAACTGGTCGGATTGGACGAAGGATCCGGAATCGCTGGAAGCAACCCGGCGCCAGCTGGGTGAGAAGCTTGACGGCTTGGCGGCGGAACGCGGCGCTCCGGGCGGAACGCCGCCTTCCAATCCGCCGATATCGCGTAAACGAAAGATGCCGGCCCGCTAGCGCGAGAGCGCCAGCGCTTTTCTGGAGTGCTCCCCGGCATCCGGCGCCCGCTGATCAGGAGAATACTCGGGGACCAATTCCTTCAGGTGAGCCACGAGCGCTTTTTCCTGCCGGGCGGCGAGCAAGACGGCCAGCTTTTCCAGCCAGCGGCCAACCGTATCCCAGGGCAGAGGCGGCTCTTCGAAGATCATGATTTTTTCATGGTAAGTCGGCACCATGTTTTCGCCTTCGGTGGTGATTTCCTCGAAGAGCTTTTCGCCGGGCCGCAACCCGGTGAACTGGATATCGATGTCTTCGTAGGGAACCAGGCCGGCGAGCCGGATGAGATTTTCCGCCAGATCGACGATCCGGATGGGTTCGCCCATATCCAAAACGAAGATTTCCGATCCCTTGCCGAGGGTGGAGGCGTGGAGGACGAGAGTGACGGCTTCGGAAATCGTCATGAAGTAGCGGCGGATTTCCGGATGCGTCACGCGAACCGGTCCGCCGGCGGCGATCTGCGCCTGAAACGTCGGCACCACGCTGCCGTTGCTGCCGAGCACGTTTCCAAAGCGCACCGAAACACATTTGGTGTTGCTTCCGTCGGGGGGCGTCGCCGAGACGATGCGTTCGCAGGCGCGCTTGGTGGCGCCCATGATATTCGTCGGATTGACGGCCTTATCGGAGGAAATCATGAGGAAGTCGGCCACCCCGTGGCGGCGGGCTTCCCGGATCACGTTCCACGTTCCGATGATGTTATTGCTCATCGCCTCGACGACGTGCGACTCCATCATTGGAACATGCTTGTAAGCCGCGGCGTGGAAGATGGAATCGACCGGGTACCGCTTCAGAACCTCGGCCACGCGGGCCGAGTTGCGAATATCCCCGAGAGCGGTAACGAGTTCGAACTCGGACTGTTTGGCGGAAAGTTCGGACTCGATCATGAACAACTCGCTCTCGGCCTGGTCGAAGATGATGAGCCGCGCGGGCCCGCAGCGGGCAATCTGGCGGCAGATTTCCGACCCGATGGAGCCGGCGGCGCCCGTGACCATGACGGTGCGGCCGGCGAGCCGTTCGCGAATCATTTTTTCTTCCAGTTGCACCGGCTTTCGGCCGAGCAGGTCGGCCACGGAAATATTGCGCACCTGCGCGCTCAGGACGGTGCCGCGCAGCAGTTCGCCGACGCCAGGGATGGTCTTGCAGGGAATCCGGGCGGCGCGGCAATTCGCCAAAGCTTCCTGCATTTGGCGGCCGGTGGCCGACGGCATGGCGATAATAATTTCCTCGACCACCGACTGGTTGCGGTTGAGGCGCGCCACAACGGCGGCCGCATCCCGGCCGCCGCCGAGCACGGGCACGCCGAAAATCATGGCGCGGCGTTTTCGGGGGTCGTCATCCAAAAAGCCTTTGACCTCGTAACCGGCGTTGCGCGCCGAACGAAGTTCGCGGAGCAGTTCGGTGCCTCCGGCTCCGGCGCCATAGATCAGGATTCCCTTGCGCCGTTCGGGAACGGGCCCTCGCGCGAAATATTCCTTGCGGATCTTTACCGTGAAGCGCAACAACGTGGTGAAACCAAAACACAAGAAGGCATCGCCGACCAGCACGGAGCGCGGCATGGCCGGCCCGATCCAAATCCAGCTGACTCCGGCGAACAGAGCCGAAGCGGCCAAGTTGCCGACCAGAATCCTCAGCAGGTCGGGAATGCCGGCGAATTGCTTGATGCCTCGATAAAATCCTCCAACCTCGAAAACCAGGGCTTTGACGATGACGGCCGCGATGAGCCCTCGCTCCCAAACGGGCAATACTCCGGCCGGCATCGAGAAATCAAATCTCAATTGAAATGCCGCCGATACTGCGATTGCGGCGGCCGCCCAGTGGGCGATCCGGTCCGCCAAACCGCTCAGCCAATGTTTCATACGCGCTCTACTCGCGTGGGAGTTCCCAAAACGGTTTCTGGTTTCATGCGCTGACCCGCGCCGGCAATCAGCCGGTCATATTGGGCGAGGATTTCCTGCACCATTCGCTGCTCCGAGAATCGTTGTCTGGCTGCTGCCTTGGCGTTCTGCGCCAATCGCGCGGCGCGCGGGCGGTCCGCTGCCAGCGCAATTACCGCGTCAGCCAGCGAGGAGGAGTCCGCCGGCGGCACGATGAGGCCGGTTTCCCCGTCGTCGACCACTTCACGATTGCCTTCGATATCGGTGGCCACAATCGGCTTTCCCGCCGCCAGAGCCTCGATCAGAGAAAGGGGCAGCCCCTCCCACAGAGACGGCATTACGAAGATATCGAGGGCCGCCAGCACGGAGGGCACGTCGCGCTGGAAACCGATGAAGTGCGTGTAACCGGCGGCGCCCGCCTGCCGCGCCTGCTCCTCCAGTTGCGGACGAAGCTCGCCGTCGCCGGCGATCACGAAGCGAGCCGAAGGGATCGAACGCGCAATCCGGGGGAGCGCCTGGATGAAGTACTTGAACCCCTTTTGCGCTTCCATCCTGCCGACGGCTCCGATGAGAATCGCGGAAGCATCCAGCCCCAGCCGGGCGCGGAGTTCCGAGCCATCGGCGCGATCAAACGGCGCCAGATCGATGCCGTTCGCAACCGTGCAGGTTCGTTCCGCAGCCTCGACGCCCAGGCCGACCGCCATCTGCCGCTGGTGCTCGTTGACCGCGATAATCCGGTCGCCGAATTTGGCGGCGAACCGCTCCAACTCCACGAAGAACCGGTGAGCGAGCGGCCGGAGAGGGCGGTTAAAGGAGAAGCCGTGCGCGTGATGCACGATGTGCGGGACTCCGGCCATACGGGCGGACAGGCGGCCGAGGAAGCCGCCCTTCGAAGTGTGGGTCGCCACCAGGTCGAATTTCTCTTTGCGGCAGAGGTGCGTGAAATACGCCAGCAGGATCAGATCCGTGGGATTGATGGAGCGATACCAAAACGGCGGCCGGATGATGCGCGCTCCGGCCTCCCGAAACCGCCGGTCCGTCTCCTCTTCAAAACTGAGCACGGAGACTTCGTCCCCGCGGGCGATGAGGCCGCGGGTAATGGCGAGCACGACGGCGGAGCCTCCGCCCCAAGCCCGCCCGCATAGAAACTGAAAGACCTTCATCGGGCAGCCCTCCACAAGGGTCGTATGGCCGTCATTGGAATGCCTCCGGAGCGGACTCATCCGCGGCCGCCGCCCAGGCAGCCGACAGATACCGTTCCCGCCTCGCGCTCTGAACCACCTCCCGCACGGTTCGGGCAACGTAGTGTACTTGTTCCTCAGTCATGGCGGGATAGAGCGGAAGCGAAACCAGCCGCGGATACAACGCGCGGGCAACCGGGCAATCGGCGCCCGCGAGGTTCAGGCGGGCGAAGAACGGGTGCAGCGGGATGGGGATGAAATGAACGCTCGTTCCAATACCCCGCTGGTGCAACTGGACGATGAACTCTTTGCGATCGATGCGCAAGCGCTCGAGGTTTAACCGAATGGCGTAGAGGTGCCAGGCGTGGCGGCAGCAGGAATTGTCCGGAGGCAGCTCGATCTCCTCCAGATCTCCGAGTTCCCGGTAGTACAGATCCGCGTAGCGCGTCCGGGTTTTGATGAAGTCTTCCAGCTTTCTCAGCTGGTGGATGCCGATGGCGGATTGGAGATCGCTGAGGTTGTATTTGAAGCCGCCCTCGACGACTTCGTAATACCAGTTTCCCTTCTCGGTATACCGGTCCCAGGCGCCGCGGCTGGTTCCATGCAGCGCCAGTTCGCGCATCTTCTTGTCCAAGGTGGCAAACGGCGTGGTCACCATGCCGCCTTCTCCGGTGGTCAGGTTCTTGGTGGCGTAGAAGCTGAACGCCACGGCATCGCTGGCCGGTTCGTCACCGGGGGCAGCCGCGCCGATGAGGCGGTTGCGGTAGCGCGCGCCGACCGCGTGCGCGGCGTCCTCGACTACATAGAGATCGCGCGATCGGGCGAGCTTCCAAAGATCGTGCATCTCGCACGGCAGGCCGGCCAGGTGAACCGGCACGATGGCTCGCGTGCGGTTCGTGATCCGGCGCTCCACCTCGTTGGGGTCAATGTTTCCATCGGGGCCGATATCGGCCAGCACGGGAGTCGCGCCCGTGTGACGGATGGTGTGCACGGTGGCGCAGAAGGTCAAGGGCGTGGTGATGACCTCATCGCCGGGCCCCACGCCCAAGGCCGCCAAGGCGAGGTGCAAGGCCGAGGTGCAGGAGTTCACGGCCAGCGCATGCGGCGCGCCGACGTACTCGGCGAATTCGCGTTCAAACCGGGCGGTGCGCGGCCCTGTGGTCAGCCAGCCGGAACGCAGCGTCGCTTCTACCTCTCGAACTTCCTCGTCGCCAATCGAAGGCACATGAAACGGAATGAAAGAGTTGTCCATAAAGTGGGCTCTAGTTGAGAAATCGCTGACATAACCGGTCGGGGTCGAATCCGGCCGGGAAGAAGCTGTAACGCACGGTCAAGAACAATAACCGGAGATCCTGGCGAAAACTTCTGGACCGCTGATACTCGAGATTCAGCTGAAGCTTGGCCGGCAGGACGGTTTCCCGATAACACCGGGCCGGATCAGGAGTGGCGCCGAGGAAGCGCTCCTCGTCCCGGCACACGAGCGTGGCTAGATCGGTGATGCCGGGCCGCACACTCAGAACGGCGCGCCAACGGGGGTCGTTGAGTTCGACGAATTCCGGCACCTCGGGCCTGGGTCCGATCAGGCTCATGTCGCCCCGCAGGACGTTCATCAACTGCGGCAGCTCGTCGAGCTTGAATCTTCTCAGCGAACGCCCCACGCGAGTGACCCGGTGATCGCCCGAAGCGGTGATGGGCAGCCCCGGCGCGTGAACCCGCATGGTCCGGAACTTCAGAATGTTAAACAGCTTGCCATGCCTTCCGACCCGCGCCTGACGAAAGATGACGGGAAATCCGTCGTCCCACCAGATCAGGAGCGCGATCGCGCCGAGGACAGGAAGCAGCACGAACACTCCCGCGGCCGCGCACGCCACTTCAAACGCGCGCCACAAATGCGACCGCCATGAGCCGCAGGATTTCACGCGAGGCCCCCTGCGCCGGAAGCCGCGTGGGTAGCCTCGGTCTGGATCGTCGAGAGCAGGCCAGCGGTCTCCCGCATATTCAAGCTCTCCATCTGTCCCTCCTGGCGGGCCTTCGCAAATATATCGAACACGCGGCGGAGAAAATCCAGACTGCGATCGGTCCGGCCTCCGATGTCTTCCGGGTGGAGCCAAAGGTGGTAGACGCGGCCGTGCCGGGCGGCATACATCATTTCCTGGCGGAAACGCCGCAGGCGGAGCGGATCTAGCGGCCTCAGAAGCGGCGAGCAGAACCAGATTAAGCGGCTCGACGGCACATTGGCCGGATCGCCGCCGATGTCTTTGGGATCGTAGGTATTGTGCCCGGACAGATTCAGGTAACAGTCCGCCAACCGGAACGCGCGGCGAATCTGCGTCTCTTTTTTGCGCTGGCGCGGCGCATACATCCAGCCTGCGTTGTTGCCGCGATAGGCCTTGATTCCGAATTCGGCGCAGACGGCAAAATAGCGCGGATTTACCTGGTTCCGGGGAAAGACCAGGCTCTCTAGCTCCAACCCGAAACGCCGGGCCGCGTCCACCGCCGCCTTCAGATCCGCCCGGAAGGCAGCCAGATCCTGCCCATCTTCGAGGCAATAGTAGTGCGAAAAAGTATGCGTGCCGATCTCCTGGTGAGGAGTGGAGGCGATGAGCCGGATGAGCGAGGGCGCGTAATGAAACGGGTCGGATTGCTCGTCGGAACCGACGGTCTGAATGTCATGGTACGGCGAGAGCTCCCGTTCGGTGTATGCGGGCAGAATAGAGGGGATGGAGCCGAGCAGATCGTGCTTCGATTCGCAGAACATCATTCCCACCGTCGCCCAGGTCGCATGAATTCCGTACTCGACAAACAAGTTCAATAGATTCGGGATGGCGGCTCGGGCCGCGAGCAGCTTCTCGCGGCACGGGCTGACCCCCATCAAATCCCACACACCCCAATGGAGTTCGAAATCCAGCGAAACCACCAGGATCCCTTTGCGAAGCTTCCGTGGACCGTCGATGCCGGAGCGCACCGTGACCCGTTGCAGCCCGCCTTTCCCGTTTTTCGTGCTCTCCAACACGCGCTCGGTCATATTTGTTCGGTTGCGATTCCTCTAATACGAAGTTTCGGCAATTGATCCACGAATTCTGAACGCTACTTACTGCCGTAGCGGGCGACCTCGATCCGCTGATTCCGGCGCGAGGCTGTCGCGGCGGCGGTCTCGGTGCGGCTTTCGGCTATAACCTCCCTGTAAATCTGAAGAGTCTTATCGATCATGGCGTCGATCATAAAGTGTTCCTGATAGCGGCGGCGCGCCGCGCCGCCCATGGCGTGTCGCAATTGCCGGTCCACAATCAGCCGTCGCAGCGCGCCCCGCAAAGCGGTTGGGTCCTGGGCCGGTACTAAGAGACCGGTCTCACCTTCTTCGACGGCCTCGCGAATCCCGCCGACATCGGAACTGACGACCGGAAGCCCGGCTCTCATCGCTTCCAGAACCGTGTACGGAAACGCCTCGGATCGCGAAGACAGCACGAACAGCTGCGCTTGCGCGAGTAGAGAAGCGACGTCGCGGCGCGCCCCCAGGAAGCGCAGGCGGCCTGCGATCCCGAGTTGGGCCGCGGTCCGCTCCATAACCGGCTGCAGGGGGCCGTCGCCGGCCAGGTCCATGGTCCAGGCATCCGCTTGCAACTGGGCCAGAGCGGCGAACAGAGTCCGGTAATCCTTCGGCTCCTCGAACCGCGCCACGGTGAGCACCCGCGGAGGATCGGCGCCGGGGCAGGCGCGCAGATTGTCCGGGATGTCAGAAATGCCGTTATGAACCACGGCCAGCTTTGCCGCCGGCGCGATTCCATGCCGCATGGCGAGACGGCGTTCGTATTCGCAAACATTGATAATGCGCGCCGACACGCGCGCCGCCAGTTTTTCAAAGATTTTGAAGATGCGCCCTTGCCGCGGAGAAATCCGGTCGGCGATCGCCCAGCCATGGGGGGTGAAGACGGCGGGCACGCCGGCGACCGCGGCCGCCCAGCGCGCCAGCATGCCTGCCTTCGCCGTGTGCGCCGCAACCAGGTGAGGGCGAAAGTCCCGAAGGATCCGCCAGATTTCCAGCGTCGCTCGTGCATCACCGAGCGGGTTCAGGCGCTTTGCCAGGTGAGGGACCGGGAAGAAGGGGATGCTTCGCCGGCGTAGTTCATCAATGACCGGCCCTTCTCCGCCGAGAAGCACGGCCGCTTCGTCGCCGCGCGCGAGCAGCGCGGACGCGAGGTCCAGAACGTGAACCTGCGATCCTCCCAGCGAGTCCGCTCTTGTGATGGCGAAGGCGATGCGCATACGTCCTTCGGTCTGAAGCATCAATCCACTCCTTCGCGGCAAAGCCGCCTCAGGACCTCGGGAAGGGCGGCAATCGCGGGCAGAGGGTCATCCAGCGCAAAAACCCCGAGCTCAATCGGACGCCGTAACGATCGCAGGTACGAATCGACGGTGAGCCGGCCCCGGCGGATTTCGATCACGGCGGCCACGAAATCCCGCGCGCCGAGGATCCAGTGCGATCCGGCGCGGGCGCGGGCGTGGGAAACGGGGCACCCGTGAGCCTCCAGGCACATCAAATACGGGAAGTCGACTCCGGCCTTCCGGCCCAAAGTGTGCCACGTCCACACGCGAGGGTTCACATCCAGCAGTTTGTAGCGGCCGTCGCGCTTGTCGTACTTGAATTCGACTTCGGCCAATCCGCCATATCGGATGGATTGCAGAAAGCGGCTGGCCGCGTCCTCGATTTCCGGGCACTCGACGGTCTCGACGAACGTGCTGGTATATCCGAAATCGACCGGGAACTGGCGAGCCCGCCGCGCCACCAGAGTGGCCACCGGTTTGCCGTCGCGGCACAGCGCCGAATAGGAAAACTGCGTTTCGCCGCCGCCCGGAATCATCTCCTGCAAAATGACGATTCCCGGCCCGACCAGAGAAGTCGCTTTGTCAAACAGCGGCAGCAATTCGGAGCGGCTCTTGACCATCCAGGCCTTGGCGCGCGTAAAGGCATTCCTGCTCTTGCGATAGGCCGGCTTGAGAATCGCCGGGAACGGACAGTCGACGGCGAGCAGTTCCTGCGTATTCGAAATGACACGCGTCCAGGGATGGTCGATACCGAGTTCGGCACAGCGCTGATAGGTTAACCGCTTGTCGAACGCCCAACGAGTGATTTCCCAATCCGGTGTGGTCACGCGAAAACGCCGGCTCAGAGCAGCCCGATTGCGGGAGAGGAGTTCGACCTCTTCGTCGCCGCCCGCGAACAACACCCAGCCGTCCAAATGATGCTGTTCGGCGAGATCCAGCAGGCACGCTGTCTGGGCGGCCGGATCGAGTGCCGGCCACGTCCAGCTGCGCTCGACATAGCGGGAAGCCTTTTGAATCGGCGAGCCATTGGCGATGATCCAGACCGGGACTCCCCGCCGTCCGAGGCTTCGCGCAATGCCGAGGCTTCCGTGCGACCCGCCCGCGACGAGCACGCCCGGCGGCAACTCCGGATTCGCCGATTCCAGAACACCCGAGAGGGCGTTCTCTGCTTTACAGTCGATCATTGGCGTTTTCGATTACGCGCGGAACGCTCGTCAGCGAGGTGACTTCGGAGATTTTGGCCACTGGCGCGGGCACTTCCGCTTTCACCTCCGCCGGCAGGAAGATCTGCGGGCTCGAAGCATTCCGGCGGGCTCGGCGAGCCACCTGGCCGGCCACCCTTCGAGCGGCAAAACCCGACCCGGCCACAAAGCGCATGTACGGCCCGAGGCTGGGCACGGCCGCCGCGCCGGCGAAATAGAGGCCGGGGATGGACGATTCGAGCCCGCCCGACAGAACCGGATACCGGTCGGCGGAGGCCATTCGAGACACTAAGTCCGCCGGAAGGAACGGATATTTCGTCAGATCCGGACGATATCCGGTGGCCATCAGGACATGATCGACCGTGAGTTGGGAGCGGTCGTCCATTTTGAGCAGAACCTGATCGCGGACTGGCGAGGCCGACAGCACCACGCGTCCCATTCGCATGCGCAACCGCTCGGTCCGGCTATACAGCCAGCTGGCGGCGGAGGGTCTGAGCCCGCGGCTCGCAATCATTTTCTTGACGGCGACCGGCAGGAACCGAATCCAGTCGGGCTGCTCAATGAGCCAGTTCAAGGGAAACGGTCCGATCTGCGCGGGAGGCGCGAACCGGTCGGTGAGACCCTGCAGGCGCCCTCTTCCGATCCAATGGATTCTGCCGGTTCTCGCGATCAAATCCACTTCCGCGCCGGTCTCCAGCAGAAGGGCCGCGCTTTCGAGCGCGCTCTGGCCCGCGCCGATCACGGCCACGTGCTTCCCGGCGAAGCGGCTCAACGAGTCGTGTTCCGACGAATGCGAGGCGAGCGCCTTTGGAAGTCCGGAGAACTGAGGAGGCCGGTGTTCATGCCCTTCCAGGCCCGTGGCGACGACCACCTGCCGGGTCCGGACGATTTCGCCGTCCTCGAGTTGCAGGCTGAAGCCCCCCGGGAGACAGTCGACCCGCGCCACCCACCGTTGATCGAGATTCGGCACCGCCGCCCGCTGGAACCACTCTCCATAGCGAATGAAGAAACCGAGCGGAATCGGCTCGTGCCTCGGTTTTCCTTCGGCAGCGGCGAAGTGGTCGATCGTCAGTTCCGCGGCCGGATCTCCGATATGGGAGCCGGTCCATGGTGACCGCAGGAGCATGCCTTTCGGCATATTCCGCTTCCAGAACGACATCGCCCGCCCGAAAACCAGAGTGTCGAGCCGGCGGGCCCGCAGATGAGCCGCCACGGCCAAACCATACGGGCCTGCGCCAATTACTGCCACCTCACAGGAAATCATGTTGTGTTCCTCAGTTCTCCATCGATTGCGGGCACAAAGGCTCGTCGAGTTAATATGCGCCGCGACATCCAAGAACTACCTTCACAGTTCTGGCCAAGATATATATGTCCAACCAGGGCGACCAATTCCGAACATAGTAAGTGTCGAGCGCGATTCTTTCCTGATAACTGATGTCACTGCGTCCGGATACCTGCCATAACCCGGTGATTCCCGGGAGTACCCGGGTGTAGAGATCGAACTCCGCATCGTACGAGCGGACTTCGTCGGTCACGATGGGCCGCGGGCCGACCAGGCTCATCTCGCCTTTGATGACGTTCCACAACTGCGGCAGCTCATCCAGGCTTGTCCGCCGCAGAAATCTGCCGATGCGGGTGATTCGCGGATCGTTTTTCAGCTTCCGGCCGCTCTCCCATTCGGCTTTCAGCTCCGGGCGCTCTTCCAGATACGAAGCCAGCACTTCATCGGCATTCAGCACCATCGATCGGAACTTCCAGACTTTGAAACGATCTTCGCGGCGCCCGACGCGCAAGTGTCCGTAGAAGGCAGGCCCCTTGGTTTCGAGCTTGATCATCAGAGCGATCAAGCCGATCACGGGTAATAAGACAATTCCGAGCGTGAGAGATACTGCCAGATCCATCAAACGCTTGATCAGCCCGGCGCTCGACAGCAGCAGACGATTGCTGACTTCGAGGGCTAAGACGTGTCCCAGATCCAGGGCGCCGATTCCGAGGCTGGAAAGCCCTTCCAGGTCGGGAATGATGTACAGATGAGAAAACGGCCTGGCGTGACTGTCCAGTACTTTTCGCAGCTGCTTGGCCGAAAACTGGGGGGCCGCGACGATCGCATGCGTGATTCCATAATGGGACGCCAGAATCGGAGCTTTCTCCCAGCCTTCAAATACCGGAGCCGTATGATCGTCCTCATCCGCGGCGGCTTCATACTTCAGAACCGCCGTCACGCGAAGACCGAGTTCTGGCTGCCGTTCCAGTGTGCGCAATAACTGCAGGCCGCGGTTGTCTCCAATGAGAACCAGGGCCCGGTATCCCCACCAGGGTTTCCGGCAGAAGCAGTGGCGCACAAGCATTCGAGCCGGCGGAACCAGCGCCACCGATAACAGCCATGCCACTACGAACACGATGCGCGAATACGTCTCCGACACACGGAGCATGAACGTCAGGACGCCCAGAACGAGATAGACGGTCGTGGTGGCGGTTGCTACCGATCGGATCTCCATGACCGGGTTAAAAATGACGCCCGGATACAGACCGTACAAGGCAAATGCGGCGATGAACAGCCCCAGCAGAGGCCACAGTTGAAAATAGGTTGGTAAGTGGTATTGGCCGCCGAGCATCTGGCGGACGGCCGCGCAAATCAGGATCGTGAAAGCCAGCGTGGCAACATCGACCAGCATGATCAAAAGCGTCGGAAGCGCGGAATGCTTCCGTTTGACGGCCGACCGTGCCGGATAGTCGTAAACCAGTGTTTTCGGTATTGTCGCCATTGCCAGCTTTCTTTGATCCACCCCGGGTTACCAAGCCTGCTGAATCAATCGGGCCCTTTCCACCCCGCTTGCTCTCTACGTTTCGACAGGAAGCAGTACTCGCGCGTTTTCCCTGAATCCGGCTTGAGCCGGACGCGCTCGATGAGGCGGCGTCAATCCGTGCCGCTTGCGCGCTTGTGTGTATCCGGCCGCGATGAGCGCCAGGATGATCCACCAATGGCGCTGATAGAACCCTTCGATCCCCATCATGAGTCCGAGAATGGCGAGGTGCCCCATGGCCGTCGCCAACGTGACCGGACGTTCTTCTCTCGGCGCGAGCCGAAACGCCGACCAGGCGCGCTGGCCGAACCAGGTCACAAACCCGGCAAGCACCAGCAGTCCCACGATTCCAAAATCGGCCAGGAACCAGAATCCGGTGTTGTGCACCATGATTCCCTCCTTCATAAAGAAGCTCGCCAACCCTCCGCCTAGCCATGGGTGCATGGCGAACTGCGTCCAAGCGTCGTGGATCAATTCGAACCGGTTCTCGATCTGTTCCGGACGGCTTGCCATGTTCTGGAAGAAGTCGATGAAGCGCGAACCCATCACGGCAAAGACAGCGACCGTTCCAAGCGCGCCCGCCAAAGCCAATCGGAGCGCAACGCCGCGGCGCACGACGCAGAGCAGCAAAAGAGCCAAGCCGAGAGCGATCCATGCCGAGCGGGAGAAGGTAAACAGAATTCCCAACCCGAGCGTGGTGCGGATCAGCATCCGGGTCCACGGCTTAAACAGTGGCGCGGGGCCCCAGGACGCGCCTTCGGAAACCACCAGAGCGGTCACCAGCAGCCCGCCATACGCGTTCGGATCGACCACCAGGCCGGCGAGGCGGGTTCCGCCGTACGCGGTAAAGATGTTGTCGGTGTGAGACCGGTACGCGGCCAGATACGCCGCCACGGCAACGGTGTTTTCGATCGCGACACTGACGGCGAAAACGCGCAGAATGCGGCGGATTTGCGCCCAGTCGGTCGCGACGGAAGTAACGGCCAGATAACTGAGGAATAAGAAGCCGAGGCCGATGTCCTTGTTCAGGATGACGTAGCGGTTGAGCACGCCTTCGTGCATCGCCTGAATCAGGGTTCCCAGGGCAAATACCGCGAGCAGCAGCCCGTGCCAGAGACTCCAGGCTGACCTCCGGTATTTCAATTGGCCGGGGACCAGGAGGACGGCGAGGATCAGGCAGACGTCGGCGGGCGCCACCCGGAAGCCGGAGGTCCCCGGCTGGAAAGTGATTTGCACCTGCAGCAGCGCCGCGTAGGCCAGCACCAGCCACATCAAGATGCTGGTGCGCGCCGATTCCACGCGGCTCGGCAGGCACGGGATGGCGGGATTATAAGGAAACGGTGTAGTCATATTCTGGCGCCTCGGGTGTTTTCGCGGGGACTGCCTTCGAACCGGGGAAAAACAACCACGCCGCCGCGATCCCGAACGCGGCAAGCTGGACGATGGAGGCGAGCATCACCGCTGACGCGGCGCCCTGGAGGCCCGACTTAGGCACCCACAACGCGCAGCCCAGGGCGTTGCTCCCCAGGACGAGGGCATAGATCGGCACCTGAATCCGGAAATTGCGCGCGGAGGTGATCGCGTACGTGAATAAGGAAGCGAACGCGGAAATCCCGGCGGCCGACATGAGCCGGACGAAGACATCGGCGTGCGCGGCATACTCCGCGTTGTAAAAGATGCCCAGCAGCACGGCGCCGGCATACTTGGCCACCAGCCAGGCTGAGCCGCCCAGCACCGCCCCGATCGCAGCCAGCTGCATCATGAGGACCCGGAAGCGCGATAAATGAGAGGACGCGTAGAGCCGCGACAGCTTCGGCGTGGCAGCCGCGCCGAGAGCGTCGGCGACGAGCGTGACTCCCACGGTGGTGTAGGACAGCGCGGAAAACAGTCCAAGCTGGTGCTCGCCCAGCCGCGCTTCGATAAAGTACCGCGGCAGGCTTTGATTGAGAGCGTAGAGCGTCATCACGATCCCCAGCGGAAGCGAGAGCCAGGCCAGGCGCCACTGCCTGGCGAACCACTGCCGCGGATGCTCGCGCAGCCACCGGGCCGCGCTGGCAGCCACCGAGCCGGAAAACCGCCGCGCCCGCCGGATATCGAATGACAGCAGCACGAGCAGCCACGCCAGGGCCAGCGCTTCGACGCTTCGAAACGCATTCTTGGTGAGGAACAGGGTCGCGCTCAGTCCCGCGACGGAAAGGGTTCCGCGCAGGATCAGCGATTTCCCGATCTGGTCCAGACGGTCCTTGGATTGAAAGAGACCGTAGACCACATCGCTCAAGGCTTCAAAGCATTTGGCGCAGCCCACGGCCAAAACCACTTTGGTGGTGGCCGATTCGTGATTGCCAAGCAGCGTGACCGCAACGATCACCGCCATGGCAACCAGAGTCATGGTTCCGCGAAGGCCGAAGTATTCGGAAAACGAGTATTGCCCGGAGGCGTCGGTCGCCTGAACCCAACGGAGCTGGAGATTCGTGAACATGAGGATCGGGGTGGCAATGGCGAGGCCCAGGGAGAATTGGCCGACCATGACGGTGCTCCCGAATTTTGCGAAGGCCACGATCATCCCCCATTGACACGCGACGTAGACGAGGCTTCCGCACAGCGCCCATCCGAAGTTCTGCGGCATGGACAGACCGGGGCGGGCCGCAGCTCCAGCCCCGGTGTTTGTCTGGTTGGACATGCGCCTCTATGCCGTAACGCGGCTCGAATCGCGATAGTCCGAATAGCTGTAGGGGCGGCCTTCCTTGTTGGGATTCCAGTCGTTCAGAACCGTTCCCAAGACCGGAATGCCATCCATAACGAGCCGCCGCGCCGCGGCTTGCGCCGTCGGTTTGTCCGTGTATTCGGCGCGAACGACGAGCAAAGCGCCTTCGGCGTAGCGGGCGAGAATGCGCGAATCGGCGAACTCGAGGCAGGGAGGGGTATCGATAATGATGAAATCGAACTCCTTCCGGTAGCGCTCCATCAATTGCCCCATGCGCTCCGAGCACAGCAGCGCGAAGATTCCTTCCGGGCACGGGCCGCTGGGCAACAGGTGCAGCCGCGGAACATCAGTCTTGCGGGCCAGACATTCCAGCGGCACCGTGCTCAGGTTGTTCTTGTCCTGCAGCAGATCGCTCAGCCCCCAGTTATTGGTCGCGTTGAAGACTTTGTGGAGCCGCGGATGGCGCATATCGCCGTCGATCAGCAGCACGCGCGAACGAATCTCGGCGAGGGCGATCCCGAGATTGCTGACGACCGTCGTTTTGCCTTCACCCGGCACGGCGCTGGTCACGGCCAGCGCGCGGGATACCCCGTCGCGGCTGTCGGCGGAGAGAATGGAGGCCACCGTCGACCGGAACGATTCTGAGATGTCGGAGAAGCCCGAGTTCCAGGTGATCTTCTCGACCTGGTCGTCGCCCTCCGCGCCGGCCAGCAGCTTCCCGGCGGTCCGCGCCGGGAGTTTCGCTTTCGGAATCGCTCCGAGCTCCGGCAGGCTCAGCCACGACGTTGCCTCACCCGGCGCGCGCAGCCGGCTATTGGTCTGTTCGCGGAACATCGCCGCGCAGAGGCCCAGCACGAGTCCGGATGCCAGCCCGATCGCCAGATTGAGCGGGGGGTTGGGTGTATACGGTGTCGGGGCGGGCTCCGCCGCGCCCACCAGCCGGATGTTGGTCTGCCGGATCGCCGAAGCCACTCGGGCTTCATTTACCCGCTGTTGCATGGCTTCGTAGAATTGCCGGTTGGCATCCACGGCGTGCTTCAGCGTGTCGTAATGCGTCACCCGGCCCGACAGATTCGCTACGATCGCCGATTGTTTGGCGTAGGCAGCCGCCAGATCCTGCTCGCGGCGCTGCGCCGCGTGGAATTCCGCCTCGGCATGATCGCGGATTCGCTTCGTTTCGGCCCGAACCGCGGCTTCCAACTGTGCGATCTGCGCGCGCACCCGGGCGACTTTATAGCTTTGCGGCTGCAGGATCGATTCGAGGTCGGCGAGCTGCCGCCGCAGGTCGGTCAGCTTCGCGGTGTAGTCCTGCAACGCCGGGCTCTGTTCCGAGATCTGAGAACTGCCCGAATTCATGGTTTCGAACTCCGCCTGCTTCGCGATCCGATCGGCTTGAGCCTTCGAGAGTTCGTCCTGAATCAGGCGCAAGCGCCCTTCCTCGATGCTTTCCTGGCCCGTCGTGAATTGCAGGCCCACGGAATGCGTGTAGGCTTCCAGCTCGGCTTCGGACCTGGCGATCTTGTTCTTCATCTCCTGCAACTGCGGGCTGAGCCATTCCTGAATCTGTTGGGCCGCGGACCGGCGCGCGTCCACGCTCTGGTCGATGAACGTCTGGGCGAGGGTGTTGACCATCCGGGCCGCCAGCACGGGATCCGTGGACGTATAGGCGATTCGGATGATGCGGCTGTCCCGCGTGGTCGTGACGTCCAGGTCTTTTTTGGCGACTTCCACCGCATGATGCAGCGGGTCCGGCGGATTGGCCGGCAGCCCCACCACTTGCTTCAAGCGGTACAGGAGGTCCGGTTTGAAGCGAAACTCGTCGCGCTGCTCGAGATTGAGCTTCTTCACCACCTTCTCGATCAGAGCGTCCTGCTGGAGCATCTCCGCTTGCGTCTGCACGTACTCATCGCCGGTTGCATTGGTGGCGGACACCGGGTCGACATCGTGAAGGTTCAGGAAATTTTCATTGACGGCCTGCACTTCCATCGCCGCCACGGACCGGTAGCGCGGCGTCTGCAGCCAGGTCACGCCCAGCCCGCATAACACGCCCATGAGGACGACCAGCAGCACCGTCCACTTCCGGTGGCGCAGGACGCTCAGAAACTGAGGCACCCCGAAGCTATCGGCATCCTCGGTGTGAACGGCTGGATAGATCTCCACCTGGGGAGAAGGCACGGTCAATGCCGTGGATCGCGGCGATGGCGGCGGGGTGAGTCGTGGAACAAAAGAGTTGTCGGACATCAGGTTTCTCCTAGATCAGGCTTTCTCCTCGATGAAGTGGCCGGCTCGCTTTACGGCACCCGCCAGATGACCACGCCGGTGGCGGTCTGGATCGCGGCTTCCGCGGCTCTCACCGCTGCTTTCTTCGGCGCGCTCGCCGGGACAAAGAGGATGTCGTTCGGCCGGAGCGCAATATCTTCGCCCTTGCCGGCCAGAACCTTTTTCAGGTCCAGCGCGATTTCCTGCCGTTGAGTCTGGCCGGGGACCGGGCGGAGAATCTTCGAGTGCTGGGGCGAAGGCGTCCCGCTGAGCCCTTCGGCGTAGGACAGAGCTTCGAGCACGGAGACGCTCGACTTCTCGCTCAGCACAATGCCGCCGGGCTTCTTCACTTCTCCGATGACGTAAACCATTTGAGCCTGGGGGACGCTGATGACGTCATTAGGCTGGATCTGAATGTTCAAAGCCGGGTTTTTGGCGTCCATCAGCTCCTTCACGTCGACTTCGGCCAGGCTGAACTTGCCGGTAGAATCGTCCTTGGCCGTGGGCAGCGGAATCGCGCCCCATTTCAGGGAGCGGCTGATGTTGATCTTGGGGCCGCAGTCGGGCTTCAAGCCGCCGGCCAGCGAGAGGACCTCGGCCAGCGTCTTCCTGCCCTGCAGCTGGTGGACTCCCGGCTGATTCACAGCGCCGATGATCGTGACCGGCTGGCTCCCGAACTCCACCAGTTCCACGGAAACGCGAGGGTCCTTGACTTCAGACTCGAGACGTTTGAGCAGGCTGGCCTCGAACTGCTCCACCGTCATTCCCGCCGCCTGGACGCGGCCGAGCAGCGGAAGATCGACGTAGCCGCTGGTATCGACACGGACTGGTTTATCCGAGATTTCGTCGACGCCGAGCGCCCAGATCCGAAGGCTGTCATCGGGACCGAGCACGTATTGCGAGCGGTTTTGCGAACTGCCCGAGGCCGATGCCGCGGCATTGGCCGCCGGCTGCTCTTCGGCGAGCAGTAGAGTTCCAGCGATTGTCAAACCGACTGCGATTGCGATTCCAGTTCTCATGCGTTTCCCATCGTTTCTGCCGGCGCATCCGCCCTTCCGCGTCGATGCCCACTCGGCTCCTTGCGTGCGTTGTGCTCCGGATCGCGGCCAGATTCGCCTGAGCCCGCCTCCGGCAAAAATACGGGTCAAAAGACTGCAACCCCGCTACCAACGTGCCCTATTGAACTGAGCCGCTCTCGTGCGCCTTAGCTTGTTTGCTCCCGGCACCCGGGCGCGCGGCCCGCACGGTGGGGCGCCGCACCGCCGTGGAACTGCGAGTACCAAAATTTGCACAGTAGGCGGTGCAGCCAGCGCGGAAGAGCGCCAAAATCTCACGTAAGCGAACGAACCGTACGCGCCGCTGCGAACCGGATCACATAACGCCGCGCGCTGGCATGTGTCGTGCTGACTCAGCGTGCTGCACGATGGACGCGGATCCGCTAGAGACGATTTACTACGAAGTCAAGCCCGAATTCGACCGTGCGATCGCGCGCATCGGCGGGCAATGCGCGGATGTGCATCACGCGTGGCACGAACAGGTCCGGCGCGTCTTCGGAGCTTCCGCGGATCTGGAGGCGCTCAGCCGCATGCTGCCCGCCGAGTGCCAGCCCCCGCCCGCAACCTTTGAGAACTTTCAGGAACGGTTCCGCAAAATTGGCGAGCAGTTGGCCGAGCAGCGTGTGAGCGCGAGTGCCGCGTTGATGTCGTTGTACTTGCTGATGGAGGCCGGCCTCGATCTTTCCGATCCCGAGCGGGCAGCCGGCGTCGCTGCGCGCGCCGCCGGGCGGCTGTACGCGCTCGCCATTTCCGCCGTGGCGGCCGGCTACGAAAAAGCCTGGCATGGCGAGCGGGAGACGCTGGCCAAGGACCTGGAGCGGGCCGGGCGGCGACAGCATCAGGCGTCCGCCTACGTCACGAATATTTACGAGCAGGAACGCCGGCGGCTTTCCCACGACCTGCACGACGACATCGGTCATCAGCTGCTGCTGCTGAAGCTCTATCTCGAGCTGCTCTCGACCGACGCCAAACAGGGCGAAATCCCACAGTTGTCGCCGCGTCTGGATGAAGCGCTCGGGTTGGTTTCGAGCGCCATCGATTCGATCCGGCGGTTGATCCTGGACCTGGGCCCCGCCATCTTCGACGAACTGGGATTTCTTCCCGCAATCCGCTTTTATGCGCGTCAATTCTCCTCCCGGACCGCCATCAGCGTGACGGTGCGCGCGTCCGAACTGCCGGAGGATCTGCCGGCCAGCCACCAGGTGGCGCTTTATCGCGTTTTGCAGGGCGCTTTGTCGAACGTGGTGGAGCACGCGCGCGCCGGCCGCGTCAAGGTTTCGATTGATCTGGTAGAGGGAAAGAAGCTTATCATGGTAGTGGAGGACAACGGGGTCGGGTTTGATCCCGCGTCGGTGTCCGGGCGCTCGTTTGGGCTCACGGCCATGCGGGAACGGGTAGAAGTTCTCGGTGGCTGGCTTCAGATTGAATCGACTACCGCAGGTTCACGCTCTCGAAAAACCGGAACGCGCATTTCTGTAGAACTTCCTTTACCGGAGGGTTCCGCGGGATGAACAAAAAAATCCGAGTTCTTGTCTGCGATGATCACGCCTTGTTTCGCGAAGGTGTGCGGACCGTTCTCGCGGGCGCCGGCGATATCGAAGTGGTCGGGGAAGCGGCGAACGGCATCGAGGCTGTGGATCTGGCGCGGCGTCTGGAGCCGGATGTGATTCTGATGGACATTGCCATGCCGGTCCTCCGCGGCTTCGATGCCACGCGCCGGATCAAGCGAATCCTGCCGGGCGCCCGCGTCTTGATCCTGACGGTTTACGACGACGAGGATGTGGTGGCGCGGTGCATGGAGTCGGGGGCGTTCGGATACCTGGTGAAGGATTCGCCTCCGGTGCAGCTCATTTACGCCGTGCAAGCCGCGGCGCGGGGCGAACAGTACGTGAGCCCGCGGGTCATGAAGTCGGTCGTCGGCCACTATACGCAGTCGGCGGATCGCTCCAAAAACGACTACAATCTGCTGAGCGACCGTGAACGGGAAATCCTGGTTCTGCTCGCCGAAGGCTGCGCCATGAAGGAGATCGCGCAGCGGCTCAATCTGAGCGTGAAGACCGTCGACGCGCACAAGTATAACTTGATGCGGAAGCTCGATGTCCACGACCGCCCGGGGCTGATCCGCTACGCGATCCGCAAGAAGCTGATTGCGGTCTAGCGGCGGGCGCTACAGGCTGGCGTTGCCGTCGTACAAGGAAGGCGCCCAGGCGGACGGCGATTTCAGGCGCTCCGCCAATTGCGGATTATCGGCGCGGTAGAAATAACTCCAGGCGTACAGCTTGGAGCGGTAAGGCGCGCTCGCCGCGACGACGTCGCCGTCCTCCAGCCAGCGGCCGACGTTCTCCAGCATGTGGATCCCCTCCTTCCGGCATTTCTGCAGCGCGGAGGCGAGCAGGGGCTGCAACAGTTCCTCGTGTCCGTCGAGACATTGAAAGTCGATCAGCCGCGCGCGCTTCAGCCGGTACTTCGGGTTGTCCCTCCGGTCGAAGACCGCATACGCCAGCAAGTGCTCCCTCGCGCTCACGGCGGCGATCCAGATCCGGCTGTTTCTGAGCGAGTCCCCAAAATGCCAGTTCAGCACTTCCAGGGAGCGCACGGCCAGCAGTTGATTGCGGCTTTGCTTGCGCAGCTCTTTCCAAAACGCTTCGAATCGCGTATCGAACGCCGTCCGGATTTCGACGGCCGCGCTCCTCTTCAGCGCGGCGCGCCTGTCGATCAGGCCGCGGGCCAGGCTGGCGGCCGCGAGTGGATAGCTCCAGAACGCGGGGGCGCGCCAGCCTTTCTTCAATAGCAAACTGGCTGCGAATCCCCGGTGGCCGGTCACCCAGAATGCGCGTTCATCCCAACGCCCGACCGGAACGCGCAGGCACTGGAATGCTTCGATGGCCTCCTGCGATTCCTTGGTGACGGTGCTGTTCAGATAAAGATCGACACCGCTCTGATTGACCACCATATCGAGCAGCAACAGCGCCGCGCCGCGGTATTCCGGCTCGGCCACCCAGGAAATTCCCGAGGAGGCGACAACCTTCTCGCCGTTCCATTCGTACGGCAAAGGCATATTGCCGATCGACGCGACGATGCGCCCTTCCCCGTTTTCCAAGACCCAGCCGATGGGCCAGGTGTTGCGAAGTTCGCGGTAGAGCGGATTGCCGAGCCACATCTGCGTCCAGTCTTCCTGGCTTCTGGTGCCCAGCCCGTACCGCGCTTGCAACGCGATGATCTGCTCGTAATCCTGAAAGCTCGCCTCGCGGACCCGATACCGAGCCGCGGCCCCCACCGCCGCCGTGCTGGCCATTCGCCTCCCTACCAGGTTCCCGTTTCATTGGCCTGGAACGTGACGGGCAATCGTTCCAGGCCGCGAAAGATCATGTTGTGCCGCCACACGAGCGGTTCCGGTTCGAGCCGCAGATCCTTCATCCGGCGGAAAATCGAAGAGAACGCGATTTGCGCCTCCACGCGCGCCAGGGGAGCGCCGAAACAATAGTGGCTCGCATATCCGAATGCCAGGTGGCGGTTATCTTTGCGCGTAATATCCAGCCGCTCGGGATCGGGGAAACGCGCCGGATCGTGGTTGGCGGCCCCAAGCACGGCGATTACGGCCTGCCGTTTGCGAATGCGTTTTCCTCCGAGTTCGACATCGTCCGGCGCGAGCCGGGTCGTATACTGAATCGGACTTTCATGCCGCAGCAGTTCCTCCACCGCCCCGGGCAGGAGCGACGGATTCGCGCGGAGCAGCGCCATCTGTTCGGGATTCTGCAACAAGGACAGCAGTCCGTTACCGATCAGGTTCGTGGTGGTTTCCTGCCCTCCCGTCATCGTGATAATGGCGTTGGCAATCACTTCTTCCTCGGTCAGCCGGTCGCCGTCAATTTCCGCGGTCATGAGAGCGTGCAGGACGCCGGCTCGGGGCTGGACCTCCTGTTCCCGGATGCGCGCCCGGTAATAGGAGGTCATGTTTTCGACTACCTCCAGCATGCGGCGGGTGCGGCCGGGATTGTGCTGGAAGTTCCCCAGCATCTCCGAAAAATCGATGGACCACTGCTTCAGCTGATCCCGGTCCTCCACCGGCACTCCCATTAATTCGGCGGTGACGGTGGCGGGCAACAGATTAGCGATGTCGGCAATCACGTCCATTCTGCAGGCCGGGAGAACCTTGTCGATGAGCGCGTCCGTGATTTCTTGTATGTGCTGGCGAAGCCGTTCGACGCGGGCGGGCGTGAATGCGGCGGCCGCCAGCGCGCGCAGCCGCGTATGTCCGGGCGGATCCATAAACAGCATCTGCCGGACCATCACTTGCGCGATCGGATTCAATTCCGAAAGCCCGAGCGCCGTCAACTGCTCGGGCGTTGGGCTGCGCGCAGCCGAATAGCGCTGCAAGACCGTGACGACGTCGTCGTACCGGGTCACGATCCAGGCATGAAGGTACGGGTCCCAGTGCACCGGGTCATGCTCGCGGAGCCGGTGATACAGCGGGTATGGGTTCGCGCGTGTTTCGGGATCCAGCAGATGGAAGAGGCTGAGCGGCGCCGCCTTCCGGTCTTCCGCGCGCGCGGTTTTCAAGCTCGTACTCATGACAGTGCACTCGCGCTGGAGAGGTGCGCGCAGCCAGGGGCCGCGCGGTTTTCGATTTCGGCCGAAAGCGCCGCGATAGTCGGCGCTTCGAATAAAGCCCGCAATGAAATTTCGACTCCAAAGGTTTTCTTGATCCTGGCGATCAGCTGCGCGCCCAGCAAGGAGTGCCCGCCTAGCAGGAAGAAGTTGTCGTCGCGCCCCACGTTCGGCAGCTTCAGCAGATCGGCCAAAATGCCCGAGATGCTTTGCTCGACCGGGGTGCGGGGGCTTTGCACGGTCCGCTCGCCTTCGAAATCGGGCGCCGGCAATGCGGCGCGATCGATCTTCCCGTTCGGCGTCAGGGGCAGCGCTTCCAGGCGGATGAAGGCCGTGGGAATCATGTAATCCGGCAGCGATTCCCGCAGGAAGCCGATCAATTCGATTTCGTCGCAGTGGGAGCCCGCCTTAAAAACGACATAGGCAACCAGCCGTTTCTTGCCACCGGCATCTTCGCGCGCCATGACCAGACTCTCGCGTACTTGCGGATGCCGGTTCAGACGGCTGATGATCTCGCTGGGCTCGATGCGGTAGCCGCGGATTTTGATCTGGTCATCGAGACGGCCGCGGTACTCGATCTGTCCATCCGGCAAAAGGAGGCCGAGATCGCCGGTGCGATACATCCGGCCTCCCAACACGGATGGATTCGACACGAACTTTTCCAAAGTCAGGTTCGGAAGGTTTCGATATCCACGCGCCAGGTTTGCGCCGGCAATGCAAATCTCTCCCGGGGTTCCCGCCGCGACCGGCTTCAGATTTTCATCGAGTATGTAAATCTGAGTGTGGTCAATGGCGCGCCCGATAGCGGGCAGCGCAGTTGGCCCTTTTGCCGGCGGCACGATGCCGGATGTTGCCACTACGGTGCACTCCGTCGGTCCGTAATTGTTCACCAGTTCGAACGGCAGCCCCTCGGGCGGGTAATGATGAAGCGTATCGCCGCCGGTCAGCAGCAGGCGGAGAGCGGTATCGGCCGGCCACTCCAGGAAGAGAAGGCGCTCGGCCAACGGTGTCGGCACAAAACTGACCGAAATCCGTTTGGCGAGCAGCCAGTCGCGCAAGAGTTCGGCTGAATTTCTGGTAACGTCGTCCACCAGATGAACACTGGCGCCGGCCGCCAGGTACGGCCAGAGCTCCCAACCCGAAGCATCAAACGCCAATCCGGCGAGGTGGCTCGCGCGGTCGGCGGCCGTCACCGAAAACGCGCGATTGTGCCAAGCCACTAAATTCCAGAGGCCGGCGTGCGTAATCTCGACTCCCTTCGGAACCCCGGTGGAACCGGAGGTGTAGATCACGTACGCCAGGTCGCCGGGCTCGGTTTCGGCGGCCGGTGCTTCCACGGGCGGCTCGCTCGACCGGGTGAGGGTAGGATCGACGAACTGGCACGCGGTTTTGGCCAGCCGCCGCTCGATCTCGGGAGTGCACACCAGAATCGCGATCTGTGCATCTTCTACAATCGTGGCCAGCCGATCGGGCGGGTTTCCCGGGTCCAGCGGGACGTAGGCGGCGCCTGTTTTCCAGATCGCCAGCATGCTCACGACCATCTCCAGCGATCGCGGCAGGCAAACGCCGACGAGGGTTTCTTTCCCGGCTCCCCGGCTGCGGAGTTTCCGCGCCAGCCGGTTCGCCTCCCGGTCCATTTCCCGGTACGTGAGGGAATTCGAATCCGCACAAACGGCGTGTGCGTCGGGAGCTTCTGCGGTGCGCGCCGCAATCGTCTCCGGAAGCGTCGAAAGAGCAGGGGTGGTCGTCATAATTCTCCTTGCGATGCAGGTGAGTTTGAGTAAGTGAATTCCGAAGTAGCGGCGCCGGGATTGTTTTCAAACGGTGCGACTGGCCTTCGTGCGCTTTCCAGTAACGCGAGCATTTCACTGAGGTCGTCGCGGAGCATCAAAATCGCGGGGATCGGATCATCGGCCGACAAGAAGCCGAACTCTTGCACGTCTCGGAAGGATGCGAGCCATTTACGCGCGCTTACTCGTCTCTGGCTGACATAATGGAAGGCCGCGACGAAATCGTAGTCCTCCACGGCCCATGTCCGGCCTTCCGGCAGGCGGGGCGCGGCGACGGGCCGGCCCGTCTGATCGAGATAGAGCACGCGCACGATGTCCAGGTTGTCCTCGGACACGAAGAGCCGGAACGATCCGCCGACTCGCGGGTTCACATCGAGCAACTTGTACTTCCGGTCCCTGTAGTCGTAGCGAAAATCCATGTCCACGGCGCCCCGGTATCGAAGCGTCCCAAGGAACCTGGTGGCGATCTCCTCGACGGCCTGATTTGCTTCACAGATTCCCAGGCTCGTTACGCCGAGGTCCGGCGGAAATTGACGCGCCTTCTTCCCCGTAAAGGCGGCAATACGGCGGGAGCGCTGGTCGAAATACCCGTTAAACATCCAGTCGGTTGCCGGCCCGACGGGAATCCAGTCCTGCACCATGACGTTGCCGATGACTTCGTCCTGGATCCTGTCGTACAGCGCATACGCCTCCTGCCGGTTCCGAAGCAGCACCTTCGTCTTGCTTTTTCGTTTGCGGTAGCGGGTGTCAATGGATTTGAGAATTAACGGGTACACCGAGGTTTTGAAACACGACCAAAGGTCGGATCGCGTCTTCGGGACGGTTGAATCCGGCACGCACACCCCGGTCTTCCGCGCCAGATTGTGCATGTCGCTCTTGTTGCACAGTGCTCGCACTAACAGGGAATCCTGCCTGGCGAACACATACTTGTTTCGCAACGCCTCTTCATGATCGGCCATGAAGACGGCCGTCGTATCGGTGGTGGGAATCAGGACGGACGGTTTCCCGATGCGTTCGGCCAGTTGGGTCAAAAACTCCAGGGACGCTTCGGATGAGGCGGTTTCGAAATCCCAGACCGATCTTCCCCTGCAATACTTTGAGAAGAAGGCCGGCGCCCACCGGCTGGAATCGACGTTGAACACTGGCACCCCGAGACGCCCCAGGCTTCGCGTGATGCCGAGGCCGACGTGATGGGGAGACGGCAGTACGACGGCGGGAACTAAATCTGGTACCGGTTTAGGCACGTGTGACAAATCTTTCCAGGCGTTTCTGCTTGCACCGGGTCAAAAAGACTGCAACACACATGCCACGGGCGGATTGAGCACGTACTCCAAAGAGGGTGTGTGGAGTATGACGAAACTGGAGGCGAGGACGGGCCGCGGGGAGTAGCCGCACGAAGACGAAACTGGAGGCGAGGAAGGGCCGCGGGGAGTAGCCGCACGAACGCCACGCCCCGCCGATTCGGTGGGTCAGGAATGCCCCATCCCGGACCGCCAGGCCGCCAACCCTGTAAGCGAACCGCACAGGGTCAACGGCCGAACGTTTCAGGACGGATGCGCGGATGTCCGCGCCTGTTGCTGAGCTTCAGTACTACTTGTCGGTTTTCGGAGCCGGCTCGGTTTCGCTCCGGTTGGCGGAGTTTCCGCCGGATCCGCCGGTCAGCGACGCCGCTACCTGGTCGGCTGTAAACACTCTCACTTCCACGCGCCGGTTCTTCGCGTTCGCGGAGCGTCCGCGCCCTTCCTCGACGGGTTTCTGTTCTCCGAGCCCGATCATTTGCACGCGGTAGATCGGGATGTCGTGCTGGGCGACCAGGTACTCGACCACCGCGTCGGCGCGTTTCCGGCTGAGCTCCTCGTTGTACTGCTCCGAGCCGACTTTATCAGTGAAGCCTTCCACCGCAATGAAGAAACGTTTATCACCTTTCACGTCCTCGGCCAGCTTGTCCAAATCCTGCTTGGCCTGTTTGGTCAGCGTGAACTTGTCAAAACCAAACGGCACGGTGACGGACGTCTGGAGCTTGTAATCATCGATGTTCGATACGACGTTCCGCAGGCTGTTCAACGCTTGGGTGTTCTGGTTGGATTCCTGCTGGGCCTGGTTGGCGCGGTTCATGGCGTCGCCCGCATGCTGGTCCGCCGTCATCGCATGCTGGTCCGCCGTCGAAGCCCGCTCTTGCGCCGCGTTAATGCCGCTTTGCGCGCGCTCATCGACCTGCTTCACCTGGGTTCGCGTCTGGTCGATGGCCTGACTGTTCTGGCCGGTCTGTTCTCCCACCTGATCGACCTTGGCCTGGATGGGCGCCGCCGTGTTCCGCACGTATTTCTTGGTCGCGCACCCGGCAGCGAGCAAGGCGACCGTCAACGATGTTGTCACGAAGAAGGATCTCATGGTCAAACCTCGTCCGCCTTCCGAGCAATTCCATCGCCGTTGTTTGGCAATGGCGATTTCCGCGTACACGACGGCAGCCGGATTGCAATTGGCTTCGCGAGTCCGCTGAGGAGGACTTTCTATGATCCGATCCATCATGACGCTTGTCGTGCTTACACCGGCGCTGCTGGCCGCGGGCAAGTCAGATAAGGACGCGGTGACCCGCCGCCTGCAGGACGCCACCACCGTGTTTTCTGAAATCATGGGGACTCCAGACAAAGGGATTCCCCGCGATCTCCTGCAGAAGGCCCAGTGCATCGTGATCGTGCCCGGGCTAAAGAAGGGAGCATTTATCGTCGGCGGGAAATATGGAAAAGGATTCTTGTCCTGTAAAGAGAACGGCAACTGGTCCGCTCCGGCCGATATCCGGATGGAGGGCGGCAGTTTCGGCTTCCAGATCGGCGCCTCCGAAACCGATGTGGTGTTGCTGGTGATGAATCAATCCGGGGAGAACAAGCTTCTGTCGAGCCAGTTCACGCTGGGCGCCGGAGGGGAAGTGGCGGCCGGCCCCGTGGGGCGTTCGGCGTCGGCGGAAACCGATGGAAAACTTACAGCCGAAATTCTCTCCTGGTCGCGCTCGCGCGGCGCGTTTGCGGGCGTCTCGCTGTCGGGCGCCACGCTGCGTCAGGACCTCGACGACAACGAAGCGCTCTACGGAAAGCCATTGGACAATCGTGAGATCGTCACCGGCAACGTGATGCCGCCCGAGGCCGCGCACGACCTGCTTTCGGCCTTGACCCGCTATTCGAGCCCGGAAAGCGCGAGCCGTTAATTTCGCAACGGAGAAGACGGCATGCTTTGGACAATCTTCGTTATCTTGCTGGTCCTATGGCTTCTCGGAATGGTGACCTCGTACACGCTGTACGGCTTCATCCACATTCTTCTGGTGATTGCTGTGGTGGTGCTGCTGATTGAACTGATTCAAGGGCGGCGCGCCCTGTAAAAAGAGAGCCGGGGCGGTCCAGGCCGCCCCGGCCGACAATTACGGCCTGCCCGTAAATGTCCGGCCCGGCGCTTCTTCGGCCGGGAACTGGTCTTCCGCTACCGATTTCGCCCATTCATCCGCCCGTTTCTGGGCTTCTTCCTTGGCCAGTCCGTAACGTTCCTGGAGTACACCGATGAACTTCTCGCGGCTGCCCGCGATGGTATTCAGGTCGTCGTCAGTCAATTTGCCCCACTGCTGCTTCAACGAACCTTTTGCTTGCTTCCATTTGCCTTGTATTTGGTCCCAGTTCATGCGTAGATCCTCCGTCTCTGGACGGAAGTGCAACGGATGCGCCAGGGTAGATCCTCTTACTCCGGCAGGGTAATCTACCGACGGGCGGCGGGAAGGAAGGGAACGGACGCGGGCGCCCGTTCCCGGTGGGGTAATTAATAACGGATTCCGAATGTGACCGGCAAAACGGAAGTGCTGGCTCCCGGCGTGTACATTTTGATATACCGGGCTTCCGCAAAGAGCTTCATGTTGCCTTTCCCGACCCGGAAGGAAAGGCCGCCGCCGCCGTCCAGGCCGAACTTGGTCGTTCCGAAAGAGCCGATGACCTGGTTTGCCGGAACGGCTACCGGAAAGAAATAGCCGAAAAACGGATCAAACGCAGTCGTCGTGGCGATGGTCGGCTGCGTGAACTCTACAGTCCGGCGGTAGATTCCAGGGCCCCCTGTCAGATAGAAATCGACGTGGCCGCGAGGATTGAAGCGAACCACCGGATCCAGCGAAAAGCCCCACATCCGGAAGTTTCCATCCGGTTCACTTACGCTTTGCAGGAACGATCCCGTCAGTCCGGAAGACATATAGGTGAAGTGTGCCATCAAGCCGAGCCTCGGGGAGACGTTCACACCAGCGCCCGCCATGAGGTTCCAGCCGGTGTCGATCCTTCCGTCAAGGTGGCCCAGCGGCTGGGTAAAGCCGGCGCCCAGGTCAAATGTGAATCTCGGGGGCTCTGCTGTCTGCGCCGCCGAGATAGTAACTGCCGCCGCACATAAGAGTATTGTGTGTATGATCTGTCGCATTGTCACTGACTCCTTCGATCGCGAGTAACGGTAAGCTATCGGACTTGGCCGACGCAGCCAGTAAAGCGGCAAACGAGTTTCCAATGAACCGAATCACAACTTGCGGAGGTATACCGCCACACTCGAACCCTCCAGAGAAAGGGGCGCGGCCCCGATCGAGGAGAGCGCGGCGTCCGGCGCGGCGCTGGAGCCCGGCCCGCCGTATTCAGGGGAGCCGCTCCAAAGCAACAAGGACCAGTCACCCGGAGCAACTGCGAGCGGAATCGGTTGAGCGTGCGCCAGGAAGTTGCAGGCGATCACAGCGCGGGCGCCCGACGGGTCGCCTCGGCCAATCACCATCCATCGCCGCTCTTCGTCATAACTGACCTGCGTCAGATCTTTCCGGCAGTTGGCAAGGCACGGATGTGTCTTCCGGGCCTTCAACAAGTCGCGATAGAACTGAAGGATGCCATGGTGGGGCGCGCGGGCGGGCAGTTCCCACTGGAGTTTTCCCGCCTCGAGAGTTCCAGCGTCCTGGGGGTCGAAGAAATCCTCGCCGGTATGCAGAGCCGCATGTTCGCGCCGTCTCCCTTCCCGCACGGCGGCTGCGAGCGCGGCATCGCTGTGATCGGTGAAGTAGTGGAACGGCGCGATCTCCCCGTATTCCTGGCCCATAAACAGCAGCGGTACGAACGGCGAAAGGAGTAGCACGGCGGCCGCGAGTTTCTGCTGCTCCGTGGTGACCAGGGACGCCAGCCGCTTTCCTCCCAGGGCATTCGCAATCTGATCGTGGTTCTGGGTGAACACGACGAACTGCTCGCCTGGGCGGTCTTTCGAGGAAGACCCATGCCGCCGGCGGCGGTACGCCGACCGCCGCCCGTCGTATACGAATCCCTCCTGCAGACTCTTCGCGAGATCCTCCAGCCTGCCGAAATCCGTGAAATAGCCGTGGGTGTCTCCCGTCAACGCCGTGTAGAACGCATGGTGAAAATCGTCGTTCCATTGAGAATCGACGCCGTATCCGCCTTCCGAAACCGGCTTGAGGATGCGGACATCGTTCAGATCGCTTTCGGCGATGATCCATGCGTCCCGCCCCAGATCGCGGGCCTGGCCGTGAAAGGCGTCCGCCAGTTCTTCCAAAATATGCCGGGCGCCGAAATCGAAGATGCCATGGATCGCGTCCAGCCGCAGGGCATCGATGTGATATTCCGTCAGCCAATAGAGCGCGTTTTCGATGAAATACCGGCGCACGCCGTCGCTGTCCGGACCGTCGTAATTGATGGCCGATCCCCAGGGAGTCCGGTACGAGTCGGTGAAAAAAGGCCCGAACTCCGCGAGATAGTTTCCTTCGGGCCCCAGGTGGTTGTACACGACGTCGAGCACCATCGCGAGCCCTTCGCGGTGGCACGCGTCGACCAGCTTCTTCAGGCCGTCCGGCCCTCCGTAGGTCGATTGCGGCGCGTACGGAGCCACGCCGTCGTAGCCCCAGTTCCTTTGCCCCGGAAACTGCGCCACCGGCATCAGTTCGATCGCCGTCACTCCCAGATCGCGCAGGTAGCCGAGCTTGGGGATGATGGCTTCAAACGTTCCCTCGGGAGTAAACGTTCCGGTGTGCAGTTCGTAAATGATGTAGCTTTTCAGCGGCAGGCCCTTCCAATTCCGGTCGCTCCACGAGAAGCTATGCGGGTTGATAACCCGGGATGGACCATGCACGCCGCGCGGTTGAAATCGGGACACCGGGTCCGGCCGTTCCGCGCCCGATTCGGTTACGAATGCATAATCCGCGCCCGCTTGCAGCCCGGGGACAAAAGCCGCGAAATCTCCGTCGCATTCCCGCTGCATCGGCAGGAGACGGCCGGAATCTTTCAGGACCACCGAGGCCTCGCGCAGCCGCGGCGCCCAGACGCGAAACTCCACGCCTTCCGGCACGACGGTGGCGCCGTATCGCAATTGCCACATGCAGTTATTCAATTCCTTCGAGCAGAGCGACCGGCAGATGACGGAAGACGTTCGCGAGCGGCAGGAGGTGTTTGCCGCCCCGCGTCTCCACTTCCAGGGTGCGTCTGGTGAACACGTCGCGATAGGCTTTCCATCCCAACTCGCGGCGCAGCAGCAGGGCCGAGTCGGACCAAACTTCCGGCCCGGTGGGCGTTGAATTTCCAGCCAAGGTCATGAAGAACCTTCCGGCCACGGCGATCGCCGATCCCTGTCCGTCTGTGCGCGCGAACGCGACCACGTGGTTTTGATGGCGCCCCAGGCCGCGAAGCGGCAGGTAGGCGCCGGCAGCGAACAGCTCCGGATGCGTCTTCCGGAAGCACAACCCGCGCTGAGTGACGTACAGCTTGATCGCTCCGTTCTGCGCGTCGCCGAGCAGACGTTCGAGGAGCGGTTCCACGCCGGCCGATTCGAGCTCGCGAAGCTTGTTGAGCAGGCACTGGCGAAGCGCGTAATCCACGGCACGCCGGTTGTCCGGGTCGACCAGGCTGAAATCCCAGATCTCCGTTCCCTGGTAAAAGTCCGGAACGCCGGGAGACGCGATTTTTAGCACCGTCTGCGCCAGAGAGTTCCACATGCCGGCCGGCGCGACGGTCGCGACGAAGCCCCTGAGATTCTCGAGGAACTCACGGTTCGCCTCGCGATCCAGCACACGCTCCACAAACTGATCCACCGCTTCTTCATACGCGACGTTCGGGTTAATCCAGCTGGTGTGAATCTTCGCTTCGCGGAGCGCCTTGCGCATGTACTGCTTCATTCTGCCGGTGAGTTCCACATGCTGCTCGGAACTCGGCTCGTGCATCGGCCAGATCCCCACCAGGTTTTCATAGAAGAAGTATTCATCCGCCGGGCTCGGCACCTCCCCGTTGCCGATGTCCGGCTTGTGTTTCCGGTTCAGCGCCTTCCAGAGACGGATGGCTTTATACCATTCCGCCGGGATTTCCGAGAGGACGTTGATCCGCGCTCGCGTGTCCTCGCTTCGTTTCGAATCGTGCGTGGACGTGGCGAGCAGCGTATGCGGCCACCGGTTCAGCCGGCCCTGGTTGTAACTGTGGAAATCCGCCGGCGCAATCCCGAAATGCTTCAGTTCGCTTCCGACTTCGTTCAGCGAGGCGAGCGCCGTGTAGCGGTAGAAGGCCGTATCTTCCACGCCCTTTGCCATGACCGGGCCCGTGAACTGCTGAAACGACATCACGAACAACCGCCGCTCGGCCCGTTGCTCCTCGCTGATTCCATCGGGGTCGTGCAGGAGAAGCACGTTTTGCAGGAAATCGAAGATGGATTCGTTCGTCGAGGGATTCCGCCGCTTGGCCCGGCTGATCGCGAATCGGATGTGCCGCTCATCCTCCGGGTCGGCCTGTGTGAGCCGGTCGGTGATGTAGGTCCGGTAGATCGGGAAGCAGGCAATGGTTTCGCGCAGCACGTGCCGCAGGCTGGGGCGCGTAAAATCGCGCGACCAGCGGTGCTGCTCGGAAATGCGGTCGAGTTTCGTCGCCAGCAGATTCAGTTCGCTCGCCAGAGAGGTTTGCAGAATCAGCTTCTTGCTGTCGTAGATCAGGTCCTCGTACGAAGCGGACCATCCGGTGAAGTTCTGGTATAAGCGTTCAAAGGCGCGGCGTCGGCTCCGGTCGACAAAGAGGCCGTTGAGCATGCCCAGGTAGTCGTAGCCGGTAGTGCCTTCGATATCCCAATCGGACCGGAGTTGCTCGTCGCCGGTCAGAATCTTTTCACTGACGATGAATGTCCGGGCGCCGGCGCCCTTGGCCTGGCGGCAGCCTTCCTGCAGACGCCGGAAGTACTCGGCCGGGTCCAGCAAACCGTCGGGGTGGTCCACCCGCAGACCCTGAATCCGGCCTTCGCCGATCAATTCGAACAGCAGGGCATGGACCGCGGCAAAGACCTCCCGGTCTTCCACTCGAATGGCCGCGAGCTCATTCACGTCGAAGAATCGCCGGTAATTGATTTCATCGGAAGCCACGCGCCAATAGCAAAGGCGGTAGGACTGCTGATGTAACAGGATTTCCAGACGGTCGAAACTGCGCGGCGATCCTTTGCTGCCGTTGATATCGCGTACGGAAGCTTCGATTGCTTCGCGGGCGGCTTCGCTGGCCGATGTCAAAACCGCCAAACGCCGTTTGATGACCTCTTTTTCGCGCTGCCGTTCGCGGATTCGCTCCTCGTCCCGTTCATCCGGCCCGGCCAGGTGCGACAGAGCCGTGAGAATGCTTTCCAATTCCAGAACCGCTTCGGCGTCCTCTCCCAGCCGCGTCTTCATTTCGTCCGCGGCCGGCTGCAGAATCAGCGCCCAGGAGCGCGGCGAGAGCGGCAGCGGCTTGTCGTAGACCGATGCGGCAAAACCGCCGCGCTCGCAGATGTTCACCCGGATCTGCTGGTCTTCCAATACGCGCCCGTACTGGTCCCCCAGAATCGGAAGCAGCACCTTGTCCCTGAGATCGGGCTTGGGCGGGTTCCAGTCGATGTCAAAAAAACGCGCAAACGGAGAGCTTGGACCATTCTCCAGCACGTCCCACCACCACTCGTTCGAACAGTGGCCGATGGACATGTGATTCGGAACGACATCCGCGATGGCTCCCATCTCATGTTCCCTGAGCCGGTCCGTGAAGCGGCGGAAGTCTGCCAGGCTGCCGATCTCCGGATTCAACTGGCCATGGTTGGTGACATCATAACCGTGCTTGCTTCCCGGCGCCGCCATCAGGATGGGCGACAAATAGCAATCGCCGATTCCGAGCGCGTGGAGATATGGAATCAGTTCCGCGGCCTGCGCGAACGTGAACTCGCCGTGGAGTTGCAGCCGGTAGGTCGCCGCCGGAACATGATCCGGCTCGGGTCTGGCATTCTGCCGCATAGGATGCTGTCTCGAAATTCGGGGGAGCTTGCCTGAACTTCAGGTTCAGCATCTATAAGCAATCCGGCTGCCTTCGCACGAGGCGGTCTGGATCGGGGCCTGGATCTCGTATGTTGGAGCACACGTCGCACAAGAGCCGACGTGCCGGGCCTTGCCGATCAGTGGCCGGTTGCCAGCGGCGTCCCATCCGGCAAATCGCCCGCCGGCAGTGAGGAAAATGACGGAAACGCTTCCGCGTTGAGCGAGAGAGCCACGATGGGCACGCCGGGCGAAAGAATTTGTACCGACCCTCCAAACGGCACGGCGGTTGGAAATTTGGTCGTATCGTTCAGGTTGGCTGCGAAGTGCGCGTTCGGGGCCAGGGTGATGACCGAGCTGAACGCCAGCTGACCCGAAGCGTTGATCGCATTGATCGTGATGCTGGCGGTCTGCGGCGAAGGATTGGCCAAGGCAATTCCGGTGTGACTCTCGGCGTAAGTGACAAACTCAGTAGCTGGCGCGCTGCTCGCGTTGACTCCCGCCTCTCCCACGGGGCTCGCGCCGTTATAGAAGCGGTAGAGCAGGCTGGCCTTCACCGGGCCGTTACACTGCGCTTGTCCCCAGCCTCCGGTCGCGCCTCCGGTCGCCCGCGTCTCGATGTGAAAACTGGCGCCCGGACTCAGGTCGGTAGGGATCGCGGTTCCGAAGGGAATTTGCAGCGGGCTTCCATCGTCGCCGAGAAACGTCGAGGTGCAGTGAACCGGCTGCGGCGAGTAGTTCACATACGTGAGAGTGGTCTGGAAGCCGCCGCCAAACGCGAGGTGCGGGAAGTAGTACGTGTTGGATCCGGTGACCGTATCGGCCGCGGCCAGAGCGGCGCCGAGCGGCGCGGCAAAGACCGAGCTCAATTGCGATTGAGCCGCCGCAGTCGCGCCGAACCCCAGCACTATAGCCGCGCTCCAGGCTCTCATGGATCCCAGTTCTATATTAGGGTTGCGCTGCGCGCGCTCAGGTTAATTCAACGCATAATTTACTTCTGCAACACGACAGACTGCTGATGCGCGAGTCCGCCGCGAATCTGTTCGAGAGTGGTGGTGACCTCCGCATGCTTGTACCCGTCTAACTCGGCGGCAAGCGCGGCTTCCCGCAGCGCTTCTTCGGTACGGCCTTCCAAGGAGAGAATCCGAGCCAGGCTCCAATGGGGCTTGAACCATTTGGGATGAGCGGTGATCGCGGCGCGCAGGCTTCGTTCCGCGCATCCGGCATTTTCCTGGGTTCCGCATAGGATCGCCAGGTTGTACCAGGCGTTGAAGGGATCTTCCGCTGTGCGGGTCGCGAGCACGGCGGCTGCGGCGGCTTCCGTCATCGCTTTCGTGCGAAGTTCGGGGACCTGGGACTGCGACGCCAGCGCCAGCAGGGCGCGCGAATACCAGAGCTCGGCGCTCCGGCCGGGCAGACGCAGATTCTCATATCGGTGATATTGCTGCGAAGCGCCTGCAAGATCTGCGCGATCGAGCCGCTGCTGGGCCAGCGCGAGCGCGGCATCGGAGGCCCCCAGGCGGACCGCCACATAAATCAGAACGGCCGCGATTGCGGCCGAGCCGGCGATCCACGGAATGCGCCGCTTCGGCTCGCCCGCCCGCGTCTCGAGCGCCACCGCCAGACCGATGCTGACCAGCAGCATCAGGGCTGTCGGCATCGTGAACGCGGTGAATTGCTGGCTGATGATTCCTGCCGCCAGCGCGGCGGTGAAGGCCGGCAGTTTGAGCCGGAACGCCGCCAGCAATCCGGTGGCGCACATGGCCGCGAGCAGAAGCAGGCCCGGCACGCCCTGGGCGACGAAGGCGTCGAGAAACATGTTGTGCGGGGACTCATGCGCAAAATCGGGATAGCTCTGCGCCAGCCGCGGCGATTCGAATTCAGGGAATCGGGAGGTGAACACTTCTGGGCCGTAGCCGGCGAGCGGATGCCGAACCGCCATCCCGAGGCTGTCCCGCCACAAAGTCAGGCGCGCGCCGCCCGCCCGGTCTTCTTCAGACCACCGGACGCGCGCCCGCAGCGGCCGGCCGGCGGGCGAAACATAAAGGATGGCGAGGGCAGCGACGGCGAGGCTGGAAAAGACCAGTGTGCGCCGCCGCACTCGCGTTCGTTGCACCAGCTGCCATGCGACGGCGCCGGCGACCAGACCGAGAATGGCGGCGCGGGTGCCGGTCAGAACCATGGCGAACCCCGCCAGGGTTGCGGTGGCGAACGCGAACCTCCGCCAAAGGCGCGCCGGCTCCGTGTTCCTCAGCGCGAGACTCAGAAACACCACGAACAGCAGCCACGTCGCAAAGTAACTGGAATAGCCGAGAGTTCCCGGCGGCCGGACGAGCGCCAGCGCGCCTTCTCCCACGCGGTAGCTGGCGGTGGGGAGCAAGGGATCCCACCCGAAAAATTGGCAGATTCCATAGACCGAGCCGATCGCGCCGGCCACGCTCACCGCACGCAGCACGGTTCGCACGCGGTCCACACGCCCGGCGCACGTCAGGGCGACCAGCCACCCCAGCACACAAACGGTCGCCTCCACCAGGCTTCCATACTGCCGCCAATTGCTGCCGAATAGCGAAAGGGCCGGCCGGGCCGATAGCGCGGTCGAGAGCGCCAGAGACAGGACGGTGAGGAAGACGAGCGCCGAGAACAGGCGAAAACTTCCTGCTTCACCGGAGGTCCTGGTTCCGGAAGTTGCCGCCCACACCAGCGCCACGGCCGTTCCGGCCAGCAAAACAATGATCTTGGGAGTGATATCGAAATAGAAGAGAAGCCCTGGGGTAATCAGTAACGAGACCACCGCGACAACAATACCCAGGAGGCGCCCCACCGAATCCACACTAGCGTATTCCGGCCCGGCCTGCAGGCCGGAGCGATTTGCTTACAAATGTTACTCCCCTGCGACGGGTAATTGTTGGATTGAGTGTTTTCCCCCGGCCGGGCGAGAGAATGTCCTCAGCATCGGCCCCCCACGCTCTCGAGATTCGCGTTTCCGCCAGCGTCCCGACCGTGCATTCCGGCCGCGGCTGAGCGCGCTAATTCCGAAGAAATCAAGGAGTAAGGAGGGCCTCGATCTCACCGGCACGGGCTCCAGGAAGGGGTGGGCGGCGCTGCTGCAAAAATCTACAAAACGCGGGAAGGTGTTGTGGCATTCGACATGCTTTACGGAATCTCGCTTTCGTAATAGGTATTTCAGGTCTTAAATAGGCGAATTGAACAGCTCCGTCGGAGCCCACTCCCGAGCCGGTCGAGCGCGGTGGAATCAGGAGGTCACGATGAGAGATACGGAAGGCGGCGCCATCGGCCGCGTGGACCGGCGCGATTTTCTGAAGGTCATCAGCATCGCCGCGGCATCGCTCGGGTTGCCGGCCAGCGCCGCGGTGAAGATGGCGGACGCCGCCAGCAAAGGACTGAAGCCTTCCGTCATCTGGCTCCATTTCCAGGAGTGTACCGGATGCACGGAATCTTTGCTTCGTGTCAGTCATCCGGCTATCGCCGAACTGATTCTAGACCTGGTGTCCCTGGATTATCACGAGACCCTGTTCGCCGGGGCCGGCGAACAGGCGGAAGATGCCCTCAAATCCGCGATGGCGAAGAATGAGGGCAAGTACATCTGCGTAGTGGAAGGATCGGTTCCGGTCAATGACGGCGGCATCTACTGCAAAGTGGCCGGACGCACGGCCCTGGATATTCTGAAGGACGTCGGCAGCAAAGCAGGCGCGGTGATCGCGATCGGCTCCTGCGCGTCCTGGGGCGGCGTCCAGGCATCGGCTCCGAACCCGACGGGCGCGACAGGCGTCCCCGATGTCCTCAAGATGCAGGGAATCTCCAAGCCGGTTGTCACGCTGCCCGGCTGCCCGGCGAACGCATACAACTTCCTCGCGGTCGCGCTGCAGTACGCCACCTTCGGCAAACTGCCGGCTCTCGACGCGCTGGGACGGCCGATGTTCGCCTATGGACGCCTGGTCCACTCGGTCTGCCCGCGCCGCGCGCATTTTAACGAAGGCCGTTTTGCCGAGCAGTTTGGAGATGAAGGGCACCGTTCCGGCTACTGCCTCTACAAACTCGGATGCAAAGGGCCCGTGACCCACGCCAACTGTTCGGTCCAGCATTTCGATGACGTGGACGGATGCTGGCCGATAGGCATCGGCCACCCGTGCGCCGGCTGCACGGAGAAATCGCAGGCGTTTACTGTCCCGATGTTCACCACCGCGGATATTCCGAATCCCCAGCCTTCATGGCTGTTCCCGCCGGTCAATCCGGACCGCGCGCCGGTCAGCCCGGTGGCGACCGGGATCGGCGGGTTGGTGGGAGGTGTGCTGCTGGGCGCGGGCGTGCTGGCTTCCAAGAAGATCTCCGACGCCGCCAAGCGGGACAAGAAGGAGGAGGGCCATGGAGACTGATCGGCGAAGTCTCTTCAAAATCGTCGGCGGCGGGGCCGCCGCCGCGGTCACGGCGCAAACGGCCGCCGCGCGGGAGGTCCATGCTCCGCCTGCCGATGCAGTCGGGCTGCTCTACGACGCGACCCGCTGTATCGGATGCAAGGCATGCATGGTCGCCTGCAAAGAGGTGAACAACCTCGCCGCCGACCCGGCTTCGCGGCACGGCCTCTACGACGACCCCGTCACGCTCTCGGCCTATTGCAAAACGGTCATCAAAGCGGAATTCAAGGAAAGCGCCAACGCCTACGTGAAATCGCAATGTATGCACTGCGTGGACCCGGCCTGTGTCGGCGCCTGCATGATTGGCGCGCTCAAAAAACGCGATCACGGCATCGTGACGTGGGACGGCGAGCGCTGCATCGGATGCCGCTATTGCGCCGTCGTCTGCCCGTTTGATGTGCCGAAGTTTGAATGGGCCAGCGCGTTTCCGAAGCTGGTCAAGTGCGAAATGTGCAGCCCGCTGGTCGCCAAAGGCGAACTGCCGGCCTGCGCCCGCGTCTGTCCGCGTCAGGCGACGGTCTTTGGGAGGTATGCCGATCTGCTGAAAGACGCCCATCAGCGCCTGAAATCGCAGCCCGACCGCTATTACCAGAAAGTCTACGGCGAACACGATGGCGGGGGCACCCAGGTCCTCTATCTTACGAAGGCGGAGGTTCCCTTCGAAGACCTGGGGCTGCCCGCGCTCGGTGACGAACCGGTTCCCCAAGTGGAACAACAGGTCCAGGAGGGCATCTATCGGGGATTTATCGCGCCGCTCTCGCTCTACGCGGGCATGAGTGTTGTGCTGTGGCGGCGCCGCCGGGCGGGCAAGAACGGAGAGAAGGAGGAGCAGGCATGAATTCTCAGGCCGTTCCCATCGGCGGCGAACTCTGGACCCGCCAATATAAAGCCCTGGCGGCGCTGGCCGGCCTTGGCGTCCTGCTGATGTTCTGGCGATTCGCGCAGGGCCTGGGCGCCACCACCGGGCTGAACGACGGGCACCCGTGGGGCATCTGGATCGCCTTCGACGTGGTCACCGGGACCGCGCTCGGCTGCGGCGGCTATGCCGTCGCGATTCTCGTTTACCTGCTCAACAAGGGGCGCTATCACCCGCTGGTCCGCGCGGGGATCCTCACCAGCGCTCTCGGATACACGCTCGCCGGCCTGGCCATCTTCGTGGATGTGGGGCGCTACTGGAACATCTATCGCGTGCAGTTCTTCTTCTGGGATTGGAACCTGCATTCGGCGCTGCTGGAGGTGGCGTTGTGCGTCACCGTGTATGTCGGGGTGTTGTGGGTGGAGATGGCTCCGGTGGTCCTCGAGAGCTGGCGTCAAGGGAAGAATCCGCGCCTGCAACAGTTCGCCGCCCGCACGCTTCCCACGCTCGACAGCATCATGATCTACATCGTGGCGCTCGCCGTGCTTCTGCCGACCATGCATCAATCCACGCTCGGCACGGTCATGATCCTCGCCGGACACAAAGTCCACCCGTTGTGGCAGACGCCGCTGCTGCCGCTGCTGTTCCTGCTCTCGGTGGGCGGAATGGGCTATGCGGTGGTGGTGTTCGAATCGACGCTGGCAAGCTGGCTGACCGGCCGGACGTTCGAAACCGCCATGTTGGCTTCGCTGGCGCGCATCATGGCGTATGTGACGTTCGTCTTTCTGCTGGTGCGCTTCGCGGAACTGTCTTACCGCGGCGTGCTCGGGATGGCCTTCACTTCCGGATGGCTGAGTTTCTTCTTCTGGCTGGAGTTCGCGTTGTTCCTGGTTCCTTCCATCCTGGCGTTTTCGCCGAAAGCGGCGGCGGACCCGGGACGCCTCTTCCAGATCGCCATGATGCTGTTGCTCGGAGGCAGTCTCTACCGCTTCGACACCTACCTCATCGCCTTCAACGCGGGCCCCGGACGGGCTTATTTCCCGGCCGTTCCGGAACTGTTCATCACGGTCGGACTGATCGCGGCGGAAGTCATGGGCTACATCTACTTCGTCCGGCGGTTCCCGATCCTCTCGGCCGAAATGCCGGCCGCCCCAAAATCTCCCAAGCGAGGTAAAGCAGCATGAGAGTCACGATTGACCCGATCACACGAATCGAAGGGCATCTGCGCGTCGATGTGGAGGTGGATGGCGGGGAAGTGCGGAACGCCTGGTCTTCCGGCCAGATGTTCCGGGGAATCGAGCGAATTCTGCAAGGGCACGATCCGCGGGAAGCGTGGTTTTACACGCAGCGGATCTGCGGCGTCTGCACGACCGTGCATGCGATTGCCTCGGTGCGCGCCGTCGAGAATGCGCTCGGCCTGGAGATTCCTCTCAACGCGCAATACGTCCGGAACCTGGTGCTGGCCTCGCACGCGCTGCACGATCACATTGTGCACTTCTATCATCTGTCGGCGCTCGATTGGGTGGATGTCACCGCGGCATTGAAAGCCGATCCTGCGAAAGCAGCGAGCCTCGGCGAGAGCCTTTCGCCCTGGCCGGGCAACAGCCGCAAAGAAATGGAGGCCGTGAAGGCCAAGCTGCAGGCCTTCGTGGAGCGCGGCCAGCTCGGAATTTTCACCAACGGCTATTGGGGACACCCCGCCATGAAACTGCCGCCGGAAGTGAACCTTCTGGCCGTCGCGCATTACCTGCAGGCTCTCGACGTCCAGCGGGGAGCCAACCAGGCACTCGCGATCCTGGGCGGCAAGACGCCGCACATTCAGAACCTCGCGGTCGGCGGAGTGGCGAACGCCATCGACCTGAACAGCGAATCGGCGCTCAATATGAAGAAGCTGTTCGAGGCCAAGGACCTTCTTCAAAACGTCGTCACCTTCGTGCAGCAGGTTTATCTGCCGGACGTGTGCGCCGTGGGGGCTCTCTACGCCGACTGGCTGAAATATGGCGCCGGGGTCACCAACTACCTGGCCGTGCCTGACATGCCGTTGGATGGACGCGGCACGACCTTCGATCTCCCCGGCGGGACCATCATGGGCGGCGATCTGAGCACGGTAAAGCCAATCGCCAACTTCCAGGATCCCTACTTCCGCGATAACGTCACCGAAACCTCGGCGCATTCCTGGTACGCCGGCAACGGGCCGAGCCATCCGTGGCAGGGAGACACGGTGCCGAAATACGGCGAATTCAATCCGGACGGCAAATACTCGTGGGTGAAAGCGCCGCGCTTCGGCGGTAAACCGATGCAGGTGGGCCCGCTCGCGCAGGTTCTGGTGGGATACGCCACCGGCCACGAACTGACGCGGAAGTGGGCCAATTACGCATTGGATACGGCTGGCAGTATCGCGCACGCCAAGCTGTCACCGGCAGTCATGCACGGCACGCTGGGCCGCCACCTCGCGCGCGCGATCCGCGCCTCGGTGCTGGCCGAACTCGCCATGAAGCACTGGGAACTGCTGGCCCATAACATCGGCAAGGACGATCTCTCGGTGTTCCATAAGCCTTCGTTCCCGGAAGGAGAGATCACCGGCTTCGGCTTCCATGAAGCGCCGCGCGGCACGCTCTCGCATTGGGTGGTGATCCGGAACGGTAAGATCGCCAACTACCAGGCCGTGGTTCCATCCACTTGGAACGCCGGGCCGCGCGACGAGCACGGGCAGATGGGGCCTTACGAAGCGTCGTTGATCGGCAACCCGATCGCCGATCCCAAGCGGCCGCTCGAAGCCCTGCGCACAGTCCATTCGTTCGACCCGTGTCTGGCCTGCGCGATTCACACGCTCGATATGGAAGGGCACGAACTGGGAATGGCCAAGGCGCTATGACCGCGGGCCCCATCCTGGTGTTGGGCCTCGGCAACGTATTGATGGGCGACGACGCGTTCGGGCCGTTCGTGATCGAAACCCTCCGCGCGGGTTTCGATTTTCCCGAGCGCGTCTCGCTGCTCGACGGCGGCACGCCGGGGCTGAATCTCGTGGCCGAGCTGCTCGACGCGAACGTGCTGATCGTAATTGACACTGTGAAGGCCACGGGCAAGCCCGGAGCAATGCGCCTGTATCGGAGGAGCGATCTTTGTTCGCACACGCGCGGCCCGCGCCAGAGTCCGCACGAGCCGGGGCTGGATGAAGTACTGACGGCCTTGGACCTCGCCGGCCGCAGCCCCGAAGAGGTGCTGCTGATCGGAGTCATCCCGGAATCGGTGGATACCGGAACCGCGATGAGCGAAGCGCTCCGGGCTGCCGTGCCGAATGTCATTGCGGCCGTAATGGCGGAAGTGGAACGGTGCGGAGCGAGCGCAACGGCAAAGGGCAATGTGGCACTTCCCGCGCCCTGGTGGGAATCTGGCGCGGGGATGCCGATGGCCGGGTAGGTGGGAAGATCCAGGCCGGGCGGCGATCCAAGGGGCTTGCACGACGACCGCGTGGATGCACCCCGTTGACGCGCAACCCGGCCGCCACTCCGATTGAGGGCATTGGCGCCGGCAGTGAACAATCCCGCGGACGAAACGCGTGCGCGGCCGAGTAGTCAAAGTGCCGTATCGGCGAGGCAAGCTCACTGTGTTTTCTGGCAGAATTGAATCGATTCACTGGTTCTGGAGAAGAGCCCGGAAGATGAAAGTTCCCTATGCGAACAAGTGGTGGAAGGAAACCGATCAGCTGCGCCAGATCGCGCTCGATTGCGGCCTGACCGAAGAACTCAAGTGGAGCAAACCGTGCTTCACCTTTCTCAAGAAGAACGTGGCGATCGTGATCCCGCTCAAGGAGTCGTGCGCGTTTTCGTTCTTCAAGGGCGCCCTGCTCAAAGATCCGAAGCACATCCTCGAAAGGATTGGAGAGCATACGCAGGCGGGGCGATGGATTAAGTTCACCTCGATCCGGGAGATTGCGGCCCTCCGATCGACCTTGAAGATATATCTCCGCGAAGCCATCGAATTGGAGGAGTCCGGCAAGAAGATAGAGCGAAAGAAACCTTCACAGTACCCGATACCTGAGGAGTTGCAAAAGAAGCTGGATGCCAGCGCGGCTCTCCGGTCGGCATTCGCATCGCTCACGCCAGGCCGGAGGAAGTCCTACATTTTCCACGTCTCATCCGCGAAGCAGCCAAAAACCAGAGCAGCCCGGGCGGAAAAGTGCGTGCCCATGATCCTCAGTGGGCGCGGCTTCAATGAGGCGCAGCACTGAGGATGGAGTCGAACGGAACGGGCGCGAAATCGCGCCGGCGCCGCGGAACCGAAATCCCCGGGGAGTTGTCGGGCCAGATCGTCAGCAGCCCCTAGCGCGCCGGTATGACGCCCGCCCGCTGGTCGATCCACTCCAGCCAGCGGTCCAGCCCGGTTTTCAGGGTACTCGATGTTCGGATAATCGCGATATCCGGATGCACGCTCCGCGCGTTGGCCTCGGCGACTTCCGGCTGAAACGGGACGTACGGCAGAAGATCGATTTTGGTGAGCGCCATCAAATCCGCTTTGAAGAAAATACCGGGATATTTCAACGGCTTCTCCTCGCCTTCGGTGACACTCAACAGCACGATTTTGTGCGCCTCGCCGAGATCGTAGCTGGTGGGGCACACCAGGTTGCCGACGTTCTCGATGAAGAGCACGTCGAGCGTGGCCAGGTCCCAGCCTTCGAGCGCGCGCCGGATCATGCGGGCGTCCAGGTGGCAGGCGCCCGCGGTGGTAATCTGGCGGACCGGGAAGCCGTACCGGGCGAGGCGCGCGGCATCGGCATCGGTCTGGATATCGCCGGTCAGCACGGCCACGCGGCGGGAGCGATCGTAGGATTCGAGGGTCCGCTCCAGCAGCGCCGTTTTGCCGCAGCCCGGCGAGCCGATCAGGTTCACGACGAATACTCCCTGACGCGCGAAATCCGCGCGCAATGCGGCGGCGGCCCGTTCGTTTTCGTTCAGGACTTTGCCTTCCATGGGTACGCGGTTCATGGCTGTTCCAACTCCAGGTAGACGAATTCCAGTTCGTCGGCGCGGCCGGGTTCGATGGCGAGTTCCAGCGGTTCCAGGTCCGAGCCCTTCACCAGGACTTCGAAACAAAATGCGAGCGACTCCGGATCGATTCCCGCCATTTCGCCGATGCGCACCCCGACCTTCACGGCGCGCGCCGGCCGCCGCGCCGCCGTTTCGGTTCGGACGGCGTCGAGGATGCCTCCGGCGATCGCCACTTCGTGCATCAGCAGATCCTCGGCAACTGGTCGCCCGCCAGCATGTCCACGATGCGGGTCGTGCCGAACGCCGTTCGCATGGTGACCAGGCCGGGGTCGCGTTCCGTGACCGCGCCGATGACCGCGGCCTCAGTGCCCAGCGGATGCCGGTGCATGGCGTTCACCATTTCTGCGGCGGATTCCGCCGGCACAATCGCTACCAGCTTGCCTTCATTGGCGACGTGCAGCGGATCGAGGCCCAACACTTCGCAGGCGCCGCGCACGCCGGCATGAACCGGAATCGCGCTTTCGCGAAGCTCGATTCCGACGCGCGATTGCGCGGCGATTTCGTTCAACGTGCTGGCCAGGCCGCCGCGCGTGGGGTCGCGCATGGCCCGCACCTGGTTGGTCACGGCGAGCATCGCCTCCACGAGCCCGTTCAAAGCGGCGGAATCGCTGGCGATCTCTCCCTCGAGTTCCAGACCTTCGCGCGCGCTCAGCATGGCAATCCCGTGATCCCCGATGGCGCCGCTCAGCACCACCGCGTCGCCGGGCCGGGCGGCCGCCGCCGAGAGATTCACGCCCGGCGGCACGACGCCGATTCCGGTCGTGTTGATATAGACTCCATCGCCGGCGCCGCGCTCCACGACTTTCGTGTCCCCGGTGACGATCGCGATTCCGGCGCGGCAGGCGGCATCGGCCATCGATTCGGCGATGCGGCGCAGATCCGCGAGCGGAAAACCTTCCTCCAGGATGAAAGCTACGCTCAAGGCGACCGGCCGGGCGCCTCCCATGGCCAGGTCGTTGATGGTTCCGTGCACCGCCAGAGAGCCGATATCGCCTCCCCGGAAGAAGGGCGGCTTAGCCACGAAAGAATCGGTGGTGAACGCCAGGCGCGCCCCGCCGATTTCCAGCACCGCCTGATCCTCCAGGCGCGCGAGCAGCGGATCGTGAAATGCCGGAAGAAAGACGGTGCGCAGCAAGTCGGCGGAGAGCTTGCCGCCGCTGCCATGGCCGAGCAGCACCGTATCGGTGGTTGCGATCGGCGCCGGACAGGAAAAGCCGTTCATCGGGCCACCTCGGCGCCGGTATGGCGGCGGTATGCGTAGTAAGCGGCGCATGCGCCTTCGCTTGACACCATCGACGCGCCGAGCGGCCGTTCCGGCAGGCACTGCTTCCCAAACGCCGGGCAATCCACAGGCTTCTTGAGCCCCTGCATCACCAGCGCGGCAATGCACTCGGGCGGTTCTTCGACGTGAATCTCAGCGATCCCGAAAACGCGTTCGGCATCGAAGGCGGCATACTCGCCGCGGAGTCGATAGCCGCTCTCCGGAATCGGACCGATGCCGCGCCACTGCCGGTCTGTGATCTCGAAGACCTCGCGCATCAACTGCTGGGCCGGGGCGTTGCCCGCGCGGTTCACGGAACGCGAATACTGGTTTTCCAACCCCGCGCGCCCCTCTTCCAGTTGTTCCACCAGCATCGCGATGGCCTCCAGCAAGTCCACTGGCTCGAACCCGCCCACCACGATGGGAACGCGAAACTCAGCTGTGAGCGCTTCGTACTCCTGAAAACCCATCACGGTGCAAACGTGTCCCGGCGCGATGAAACCCTGCACGCGGTTCGCGGGCGAACGCAAGATGAGCCGCATGGCCGGCGGCACCAGCACGTGCGAAACCAGCATCGAGAAGTTTGTCAGCCCCTGGTGTTTCGCTTGCCACACCGCCATGGCGTTGGCCGGAGCGGTGGTCTCGAATCCGATTCCGAAAAAGACGACGCGCCGCGCCGGATTCTCGGCCGCGAGTTTCACCGCCTCCATCGGCGAGTAAGCGATCCGCACATCGCCGCCGGCCGCCTTGACCCGGAACAAATCCGATTTCGATCCGGGAACGCGGAGCATATCGCCGTACGATACGAAAATGACGCCCGGTTGTCCGGCGATCTCGATCGCGCGGTCGATGATTTCCAGCGGCGCTACGCAGACGGGGCAGCCGGGACCGTGCACCAGCTCAATCTCTTCGGGCAGCAGATCCGGAAGGCCGTAGCGCATCATGGTGTGGGTCTGGCCGCCGCAGATCTCCATCAGCACCCAATGGCGGGTCACTCGTCCCCGAATCCGTTCCACCAGCGCCTGGGCGATCTTCGAGTCACGATATTCGTCCAGGTACTTCATTGCGGCTCCTCCGCCATCTCTTTCTCTAATTCCCGGAGAGCCTCGTAGGTGCGGCGGGCTTCTTCTTCTTCAATGCGGCTGATGGCGAAACCGACATGCACCAGGACGAAATCGCCGGGCTGGGCTTCGGGGACGAAATCGAGATTGACCTGGCGCGTCACGCCACCGAATTCGACTTTGGCGATCCGGCTGATACCCAAATCGGTGGCTTCGAGAATTTTGCCGGGAACGGCTAAGCACATAGGGCTAATGGTATAAGGGCACTTCGGGGGCCAATTCGGCTGGATATGAGCGACAAGGTCCGGAAGCACATTCGAGTTCGCGGCACGGTGCAGGGAGTGGGCTTTCGGCCGTTCGTGTTGAATCTGGCTAAACGGCTTGAAATCAGCGGGTTCGTGCGGAATACGGAAGCCGGCGTGGAAATCGAGGCGGAGGGCTCGGCAGTGGACGCCTTTGTTTCCAGGCTGCGTGCCGAAGCTCCCGTTTTAGCCCGGGTTGGGGAAATACACATTTCTGATCTGGAAGTCCGCAATGAGAGCGGCTTCGAGATCCGGGAAAGTGGTCCACAGGTGGGGGATTTCGCGCTGGTTCCTCCGGACATTGGGACCTGTGAGGCGTGCTTTGACGATATCGCCACTCCGGGGAATCGCCGCTACCTCTATCCTTTTACCAACTGCACCAACTGCGGCCCGCGCTACACCATCATCCGGGACGTGCCCTACGACCGCCCCGCCACGACGATGGCGGAGTTTGCCATGTGTCCCGCGTGCGCCGAGGAATATCACAATCCCGAAGATCGCCGGTTTCACGCCCAGCCGAATGCCTGTCCGGTTTGCGGTCCGCGGATTTCGGCGCCGCTCGAACAGGTTCGCGGCTGGCTGGCTGCCGGGCTAACCGTCGCGATCAAAGGAATCGGCGGCTATCACCTGGCTTGCGACGCTCGGAACCCCGACGCGGTGCGCCGCCTGCGGGAGCGCAAACGCCGCGGCGACAAGCCGTTTGCGGTAATGGTGCGGGACATCGAAGAGGCCGGGCGGCTCTGCGAAATCTCAGAAGAAGAACGCGAATTGCTGTTGACCCCGCGCCGGCCGATCGTGTTGCTGCGCAAGCGCCCGGCCGTCGATCTCGCGTTTGTGGCGCCGCGGAATCCCAATTTGGGGATTATGCTGCCTTACACTCCGCTGCACCAGATTCTGTTTGCGGGCGCGGCGTTCGGCGCGCTGGTGATGACCAGCGGGAATCTGAGCGAGGAGCCGATCGTCAGCCGCGAAGAGAATCTGGACCGGCTCGAGGGATTGGCCGACCGCTTCCTCACCCACAATCGGCCGATCCGGACCGCGGTGGATGACTCGGTCGCCCGGGTCTTTCGCGGCCAGAGTCTTGTATTCCGCCGGTCGCGCGGCTTCGCGCCGGAGCCGATCGACCTCGGCACGCCCGTCGCGGAACTGGTGGCCGCGGGCGGCGAATTGAAGAACACGTTCTGCGTCACCACCGGGCGTTACGCGATTCTCAGCCAGCACATCGGAGACATGGAAAATTATGAAACGCTGGTCTTCTTCCGCGAGACGCTCGACCACATGCAGCGGTTTTTCCGCATCCGCCCGCAGGCGGTGGCGCACGACCTGCATCCGGCATATCTGACTACCCGCGCGGCGGCGGAGATGGCGCTGCCGCGGATCGGCGTCCAGCACCACCATGCTCATGTGGCCAGCTGCATGGCGGAGCACCGGTTGGAAGGGCCGGTCATCGGGGTGGCGTTTGACGGAACGGGCTACGGCGCCGATGGCGCCATTTGGGGCGGGGAAGTGATGGTATGCGACGCGATGCAGTTCGAGCGCCGCTACCATCTGCGGTATATTCCGCTCGCCGGCGGCGATGCCGGCGCGCGCGAACCGTGGCGGGCCGCTCTGGCGTACCTGGCGGATGCCGGATTGGATCCGGATGCCGCGCCCGCGCTCGCGGCGGTGGATGAACGCCGTCTGCGAACCGTTCGCCAGATGATCGCGGGGCAGGTGCAAACGGTTTCGACGTCGTCGTGCGGCCGGCTGTTTGACGCCGTTTCGGCGGTTCTGGGGGTATGCCTGGAGAATCGCTACGAAGCCGAAGCCGCGATGGAGTTGGAAGCGGCCGCCGGTTCTGTTCCAGCCGGCGCGACGAACTTTGGCTTCGATGTGAGCGGCGGGGAAATCGATTTCCGGCAGGCGTTTCGGGATCTGGCCGCTGCCAGGAGAAGCGGAGAGTCCGTGCCGCTGAGTTCCGCACGATTCCATGCGACGCTGGCGGCGGCGATCGGCGCGGCTTGCACGGAGGTGCGCGCAGCGGAAGGACTCAGGACGGTTTGCCTGAGCGGCGGAAGCTTCCAGAACATGCTACTGCTGGAGCAAACCACGGCGCTGCTGGAGCGCTCCGGCTTTCATGTGTTCTTTCAGTCCCAGGTTCCCTGCAACGATGGCGGCCTGTCGCTCGGCCAGGCCCTGATCGCCAATGCCCGGCTCCTCGCCGGCTTTTCCGCCCGGAGCCGGTAGCGGGTCTGCGGGCGCGGCCCGTTTCGATTACGCTCCCACCGCATCGATCGAGCCAAGCCATGTACCGTTCCGGTTTACCGCCTACGCCGGAGAACAACAGCGCCATGCTAGCCAAAGCAATCATGGTTTTATCGTACGGACCCGGATACATTGGAACTGACCGCACCGGGGCTACCGTCACGCTGCCCTTCCATAGATTTCGGTAGCCCTCCTTTATGTTCGCAACCAACCGCCGTAATGCGCGAAGCCCGGCAAAGCCTATGGAGGGATTCGGAGCCAGATGACTTTCCAATTCACCCAGGAGAGCGGCAAGGAACAAGTCATCATCGGACGCGAGGCTGGTGACACGGACAGTACACTGGAAAATTTCGCCGCCAATCTCCCCGGTATCCGGCGAAAGGTTCATCAGATCGATGCCAGCGGGATGGTCGTCCTGGAACAGATCATCGTGACGTTAGATTCGTGAGCGGAGCGCCGCTGTTTGGAGAGAAGGTTCGGGCCCATCGTGATCGCGCATGCCGTTTCATCATCATCTTGTGGCCACTCTGAATACGATTGGAACCGTATTCCTGGTGATCGGCGTGGGGCTCATCTTCGGAGTCTGTGTGATGGACTGGATGGACTGGCGGCGTGGCATCGCGGATATGAGCCGGGGCGAAGAAAGGGCAAGGTCCAAACCCAATGTGCCACTGCCCCGTGCTACGGTGAATCGGGGAGGCCCACGTGGATCTTGAAGCGATCATTCGGGATCTCCAGGCAGAGAAGCGCCGGCTGGATCAGTCGATTGCCGCTATGGAATCGCTGATGACCTCGAACCACATCCGTCGGCGCGGGCGCAAGTCCATGGGGCCGGCGGAGCGCGCCGAAGTCTCAAAACGCATGAAAGGGTATTGGGCGAGCCGGCGCGTCAAGACGGCATAAGGCCGGATCCAGTCCGGCGAGCGTGCTCCCGCGATCCGGAGTTTCCGCGTTTTGGCGGCGCCGGTCACGTTGCCAGCGGAGGCCAATTCCAGCGATGCCGGTATTCGCCTTCCTCAATCCAATGACGAATCGGCACATCCGGAAACCCGTAATCCGCCACCACCGCGCAGTACCTCTCGGCGCATTCATCGACGGCCTTTCGAGCGCGGGACACAGCCTCCAGGTACGCGAAAACTTCACTGATGTCTTTCGGGTAGGCTTCCGAGATGCGCTGCTCTTCGCGCAAAGCAGCGAGTAGACGTTCCCCCACGTCCAGAATGATCCGGAGTGCGGTTTCGTCAACGGGCTTTGGTTCATTCATTGAAACGAACCGTCAGTTTCGCTGAAAGCCTAACAGACCCACGGCGCTGCGATCCACGCGGTCATAAAAAGCCTTGCGATCCCGATGCTGAATTCGCGCCACATCCGCTTCGTCACCAGGAAGCAACTCCACCTTAGCGCAAAGCGCAACCCGGCGCGTGGAGGCCGCCAGCCAGCGCCGGCGAATTCGCGGAAAGGACTGGTAGGCCCGGCTGGACTCGAACCAGCGACCCCCTGCTTAGAAGACTTTTGGCGCCATTCTGGCGACTGTATGTAAGTTGCTAAAAATCCATGAGTTGCTGGCGATTCGTCTATATTAAAGATTCGAGGTGTAGCGGATTTTGTAGTGCATGAAATCTACAAAGATGACGATCCGATGGACAAGCGAGGCCGCGTATCCGTAGGTTCGCCATCTGGCTGAAGATTCGCGCCAGCGCAGCCGAAAATCGCAGAGCCGGGTGGCTCCCGTGGGGCTCCATTGTTCGTTCACCAGCGCCGCGCGCATTTTTGTGTGCAAATCGTTATGGCGGCCGTCCCGGAGCATGACATTCGCGCACTGAAGGGTGCGGATCAATGCTGGTGCCGGTCAGGGAGACGGTATGCGGTCTGCCATCGGAATGAGGACATGCGACTTGCTCCCCTCGCCGTATAGCGGACCGCCCCCAGGGCCGAGTGCAGCGGAGGGGTGAAACAAAGGCTTCGCCAAACGGCCCAGCGCCAGAATGCCCGAAGTCCATTAAGCACTCGAAACGGTTCGCCGATTCGGGATTTTCAGACGTGCGGCCTCCTTGAGTATTGCCCCGGGCAGGGGTGCTCCGAAAGCCGTTCGGCAACCGCGGCGGTCTCCACAACGGTTGAGAGATTGACTCCCGGCAGCTGACCACATCAACTTTGTAGGGCTCTCCGAAAGTCAGGGAGAACGACGGTGTCGATTGTGCCGAGCGCCCTCAATCCACCGGACGCGCCGCCGACTTCCTCAACCGGCGGAATGGCGGACACCGGCTGGCAAGAGGTTGGTGGACCTTAGGCATGGAGGCTTACCGGCTCAGAGCGGCCGGGGAGTTCGTCGCCCCTCCAACGCGGACAAAGCTTGCAGCGGTACTACCCTGATTAGGGTTTCCTATTTAATTTGGAAAGGCGCTGTGTACACGGTTGGATCGCTTCCCGCCGTGAAGTTCATATTGTAAGAGCCAGTTGAAAAGCCAATCGTTTTAAGGTTGAAAATGTACCCTCCACTTGTCCCTAATGTGGAATCAAAGCGGAAGTCATTATCGGGATTGGCGTTTCCGGCGTCCTCAACATTTCCGGATATTGAACTGCTAATTAGAGTGATTCCGGTAGCATGTAACGTAATGGTAGACGAAGACAAGTCCTTACCGCTTTCACCACATAACTCCAGCTTGATGGGTACAGTAGCACCGCTCTTGACGACCTTTGTTGGATCATACAGAAGGCACAAGCTGTACGGCGGAGTGGGTTTCGGCTGGAATGTCAGATTAACCGGGGTCTGGAGCCCGCCGCTTCCCGAGGGGATGAACGAATCTATAAAAGCGCCCGTGGTTGCGTCGTACCTGAGGATCTGGCTGTAGGCAGTATCAACTACATAGAGCTTTCCGTCTGGTCTAAACACGATATGGTGTCCGTATCCAAGGCCTCCACTAAAGGGAGGAATGAAGGTCCCTAGTAGAGTACCGGTAGCAGAGCTGTAAGTTGAGATCTGACCACCGGAGCCGTCAAAGCTGCCAGTGGATGTACTTACATATATATTGCCGTCGGGTCCGAAAGCGACACCGTCTGTGCTACTTCCATCGAGAGGAACAGCGGCCAGGGATCGGATATACGCCCCGGTCGTCCCGCTAAACTCCTGAACTTCGGCTTGCGTAGCTACATAAAGATTCCCGTCTGGTCCAAAAACGAAATCTTGAACGCAAGTACAAGCGGGCCGGGGCACGATGGAGGCAAACACCTTCACAAAAGTGCCCGTTGCTCCGTTAAATTCCTCAATCTGGGCAATTTGGTCAGCACCGGAGCAACCGTAGTGTCCCACAAATAAGTCACCATTCGGCCCAAAGATCATATCCGTGAAACCACCGGAACAACTGCTTGGAGAGCTTGCAAAAATGTCGATGAATGCCCCGGTCTGTCCGTTATAACGCAGTACCTGTGGAGGGCCTGAGGCGCTGACAGCAACATAAAGATTGCCATCTGGTCCGAATGCGATCCCATCAGGATGGGACAGCCCACCGTTTCCGGCTGGGATGAACGGGGTTATAAAACCGCCCGTTTGGGCATCGAATTCCAAGATACTGTTGGCCCCGTAATTACTTACAAATATTTGACCGTAGGCCGTGATACTATAACAGAACCATAGAAGCAAGAGAACATTCAACCTCCTCCAGTCCACGCCGTGAATATACTGCCAGCTTCTGAGTAGCATTAGACGTTTCTCCTTTTTCCAACACCCTTCCGAACTGCGCGGTCTTGCCTGAGGCAATGAAGAGCATACGCCTGGGAAAGTTCAATTTCAATTCATTTCGTTTGATCGACTCCAAAATCCAACTCCTAGTACAACGAGACCATCCGATCTAAGGGCCTTAGCGATATTAGGGCGTTCGAACTTCATCTCCTTGGAGGGATCGCGCAGACGCACAGGGCCGCCAGACCGGAGTCGCCATGCCGGCAGTGATTGCCAGGAGGAAACTCGAGTCCGCCATCTTTTCTTGCGGGTCGTATTTGTCTGGGTAAACCCGTGGTGCCGCGCGGAGGCGCCATATCGCAGGAATCCAATTGAAGAGCTTGAGCTAAGATTTCGATTGTGCAGGGTGAAAAGAGCGATAACTGCTGTCTAAGTGAAGGATTAATTACAGGGGAATCGCGGCAGATCGCCCGAAGACTTTGCGCCAACTCGGCGACTCACGCCCGAGCTCTTGCGTCTGGCCGATACCAGAGGAAGTTGCAAAATCCACGTTCAACCCGAGCTTGCCGGCTACTTCCGAAAAAAGATCGCTGACGTGAACTTCCTCGGCGTCGTAGCGAGCACGGCGAAGACATGAGTCATCGCAGGTGCGGCGGATTTCGCAGTCGGGAAGAGCCTCAAACGGCCACAGTTCGCATCAGCTTGCCTCAGTTTTCACTGAGGCCGGCGCAAAGGAGCCTTGAATGCAAAGGCTTTGTTTTTTCTGGCGGCACGTTATCCCACAATCGTCTACCTGCGCGCATTCCAGGGTAGACGATTTTGTAGTGCCAGAAAACCTCAGGCATTAACAAGGTCACAGCGTCCCAGGTCAACAGATTTAGAAACCGGACGCGAAGCTCCCCGCCGTGCCATTTCCATCTACAGTACAATGGCATTGGGTTCGCCCGTCCAGGACGGCAACATGGAACAGAATCTCGATCAAGAACGGCGCGAGGCGCATGCTCTGCTGGATCTGCTCCCCGCCGAAAGCTGAACGCCGTCCGCAATCTCCTCGAGGTCCTGGTAGAGCCGTTGGCGCGGTCTCTGGTCCTGACGGCCGTGGAAGAGGAGGAAGTCGCCCCGGAAACCGCGGCGGCGCTGGAACGGGCGCGCGCCTCACTGGCTCGGGGCGAAGGCATCCCGCATGACGAAGTCCTCCGCGAGTTCGGCCTGAAACCGTGAGCGAGGAAGCCGCCCCTGAGCGGATCGCGATCGTTTGGTCGCCCGAGGCCCGCGCCTTCTTCGACCACACCGGCGCGAGCGCGATTGAGATCACAGCAGTGCGGCATCGCCGCGAAGCGTACGGTTAAGCCGGCAGTTTTTCGCCAAGCCTTTGTACAATTCGGATTCTATTCGCACAGCGCGCCGCTCTCATCGCCGAAAACCCCTTCCTCCGCAAGCAGCTTGGCGTCCGAGGCTCAAAACTCCGGTGCGAACGCCGAAGGCGAATGCATTTTGCGAAAGGCTGATCGGAACGTTTCGCAGAGAATGTCTTGATTTCCATGGAATTCGTTCGACATCACAATCGCGGCCGGCCTCATTCGGCGTTAGGACCTGGTATTCCGGAGCCGCTCCAGGCCAAGGCTCCAGCCAGCGTCCACAGACACAAGGTGCGCACCGGTCATCGAGTCGCATCGAGATCGGTTCTCGGCGGTTCGCATCATGAATATCACCTGGAAAAGGAGGCAGCTTAGCGCCGGACCGAGTTTTTGCGGAACACAGCCACAGATCCCCTCAGTTTTCCCTGAGGCCGTGGAAAACCAGCATTGAAAGGAAAAGTTTTGTTTTGTTCTGGTAGGCCCGGCTGGACTCGAACCAGCGACCCCCTGCTTAGAAGGCAGATGCTCTATCCACCTGAGCTACGGGCCCGTGTACAACAGCAAGTGTAGCGCAGCCTGGCGGTGCTCCGATTCGTGCGGCTGCGCGCAGCCGGTGTGACAAAACTTGGGAGGTTTCCTTACAAGTTCGCACCGAATCACGGGCCCGGCAGGCGAAGTGCATGGCCAACCGGACTTCTACGACGAAAGCGGCGCACGAAGCGGAGGGCGACCGATGGCCAGCAAAAAGAATGACCGGCTCATTCTCGTAACCGGGGCGACCGGACGTCAGGGAAGCGCGGTGATCCAGCGCCTGCTCGCCAGAGATTTCCCGGTGCGGGCGCTCACGCGCAATCCGGACAAGCCGCAGGCGCGCGCTTTGGCCGGGCACGGCACGGAAGTGATGCGCGGCGACCTCAACGACCCGGACTCCCTCACGCGCGCGCTGGGCGGAGTGTACGGCGTCTTTTCCGTGCAAACGCCCGCCGAGCATGGCGCGGCGGTGGAAGTGCGGCAAGGAATCAACCTGGCCGACGCCGCCAAGCGTTCCCGCGCCAGCCACTTCGTCTACAGTTCGGTGGGAAGCGCCGATCGCAACACCGGCATTCCTCACTTCGACAGCAAAGCGCGGGTCGAAGACTACGTCCGCGGCACGGGGCTGAAATACACCATTTTTCGGCCCGTCTTCTTCATGGAAAACCTGCTCGGCATGAAGCAGCGCATCGAGCAAGGCGCGCTCGCCATGCCTTTGAGACCCGAGACCCGGCTGCAGATGATCGCGGTAGACGACATCGGCGCGTTCGCGGCCATGGCGTTCGAGCGCCCCGGCCACTGGCAAGGCCGCACATTCGACCTCGCCGGCGACGAGATTTCCATGGCCGAACTGGCTGCCACGTTCGGTCGTATTCTGGGACGGGAGATCCGTTACGAGCCCATCCCCTGGGCCGAATTCGAAAGGGCCGCCGGGCGCGAAATGACGGTGATGTTCCGGTGGTTCGAAGAAGTGGGCTATCACGTGGACATTCCGGCGGTCCGCCGCGAATATCCCAATCTGATGAACCTCGAACGCTGGCTCCAGTCCAAGTGGCGCCGCGCGTTTGCCGCGTGAGACCTCGGATATACTGGTGCCATTCCGATGGCCCAGCAAGCCTTTCCATGCCGCGGCTGGTTTGCCGCTTTGGCGCTGTGTGGCTCCACCGTGGTGGCCCAGCCCGCCGCGCCGGACATGTTCGCCAACATGCAGGAAATCTCTGCCGCGTTGGGCGTGACCTGCAACTACTGTCACACCGCGCCGCGCGGCAGCGGGGCTGCGGAGCCGAAGAAGGAGATCGCCCGCGCCATGATGGCGATGACCCGCGACCTGAACGCCCGGATCGAAGCGGCCACCGGGAAAGCGCCGGCAGCCGCGGCGCGAGTCGGGTGCATCACGTGTCATCGCGGCGTCGCCATTCCGCGCCAACTTCACGACATTCTTTCGCAAACGCTGCGCGAACAAGGGGCCGCTGCCGCCATCGCGCAATATCGAGATCTCCGGCAGCGGTACTTCGGCCGGCAGGCCTACGATTTCGGCGAGGAGACCCTGCTCGCTCTGGCTCAAAGCATCGTGGAAAGCAAGCCGGATGACGCCATCGGGTTGATCCGGCTGAATCTGGAATTCTATCCGCGATCCTCCCGCAGCTATGTCGCCCTGGCCCACGCGTATACGCGAAAGATCGACGATGATTCGGCGATTGCCAGCCTGGAGAAAGCGCTCGAGATCGAGCCCGAGAATAACGTGGCGCGCGGCCAGCTCGAGCAGCTGAAAAGCTATCGCCGGCGGAAGTAGCCGCCCGCTTATTCCCAAGCCCCGGCGCGAGGCGCGCGGCGGAGATACCGGCCGCGCCCCGGCTTGCCGAGGAACTTTCCGGCGTCCACGATGACTTCGCCGCGCGACAGCACCGTGCGCGCGTTCCCTTGCACCTCGAAGCCTTCGTACATCGAATAGTCCACGCGCATGTGATGCGTTTTCGCGCTGATGGTGTGGCGGGCATTCGGGTCCCAGAGCACGAGGTCGGCGTCACTGCCCGGGGCAATTTCACCCTTATTCGGATACATGCCGAACAGTCTGGCCGGCCCGGTCGCGGTGACTTCCACGAAGCGGCTCAACGTGAGCCTGCCGGCGTTCACGCCGTGATGATAGATCAACTGCAGGCGGTTTTCGATGCCCGGCCCGCCATTCGGGATTCTGGTGAAATCGTCTTTCCCGAGTGTCTTCTGGCCGTGGAAGTGGAACGGGCAGTGGTCGGTCGAGACCGCTTGCAGATGATCGCGCGCCAGGCCCTCCCAGAGTTTTGCCTGGTGCTCTTGCGGGCGGAGCGGCGGCGTGAGCACGTATTTCGCGCCTTCGAAATCGGGTCTTTCCAGATCCGCGATCGAAAGCAATAAATATTGTGGACAGGTTTCCGCGAATACCGGGGCTCCGCGCTCGCGAGCGCGCCGGATCTCAGCCAGCGCGTCCTCGGACGACACGTGCACGATGTATACCGGCACCCCGGCCATTTCGGCCAGCGCAATCGCGCGGTGCACGGCTTCGGCCTCCGCGCGGGGCGGCCTCGTCAGCGCGTGATGGACCGGCGCCGTGCGGCCTTCCGCCAGCGCGCGCGCAATCAGCACCTCGATGACGCCGCCGTTCTCGGCATGCATCGAGACCAGGGCGCCGTTTTGCGCGGTTTGCAACAGAGCCCTGAAGATCGTGGCGTCATCGGCCATGAGAGAGTCCGGATAGGCCATGAAGAGCTTGAAGCTGGTTACGCCCTCGCGCACCAGTTCGTCCATGTCTTTGAGGCCCGACCCGCCGAGGTCCGTCACGATCATGTGGAAGCCGTAATCGATACAGGCGCGGCCGGCCGCCTTTTGCCGCCAGATCTCGAGCGCGTCGCGCATGCTCGTCCCTCGCGGCTGGGTGGCGAAATCGACGATGGTGGTGGTGCCGCCAAACGCCGCCGCACGCGTGCCGGTTTCGAAATCGTCGGAAGATCGGATGCGGCCCAGCGGCATGTCGAGATGGGTATGCACATCGACGCCGCCGGGCATCACGTACAATCCAGCCGCGTCAATCACGGCGCCCGCCGCGCCGGGTGGAATGCCCGCCCGCACTTCACGGATGCGCTCGCCTTCGATGAGAACGTCGGCGGCGAACGTCTCCCGGGCGGTGACCACCGTCCCATTGCGAATGAGCGTGTTCACGCCCGCGCCACGGCCCCGCAGACCGCGAGGCTGCGATCCAGCAGTTCGACGAACTGATCCACGTCCGCCCGCCCGATGTTCATCGGCGGCGAAATGCGGATGCAATTTCCGTACATGCCGCCCTTGCCGACGAGCAGACGATTTTCGCGCGCCGCTTCGAGCACCATGGCGGTTTCGGCGGCAGCGGGCGCTTTGGATTTGCGATCCTGGACCAGTTCGAGCGCCTGCAGCAGGCCCATGCCGCGGACATCGCCGATGATCGCGTGTTTGTCCTTGAGTTCCTCCAGGCGCGCCCGTAAATACGCGCCGGTTTCCGCGCAATTGGTCCGCAGGTTGTGATCTTCAATGAAATCCAGAACCGCCTTCGCCGCGGTGGCCGTGACCGGATTGCCGCCAAAAGTGGAAATCGTGAGCCCGCTGACCGCGCCCGCGATCTCCGGCCTGGCGACGGTGAGCCCGATGGGACTTCCGTTGGCCAGGCCCTTGGCGGAAGTGATGATGTCGGGCACCACGCCGTACTGCTCGATGCCGAACCACTTTCCGCCGGTGCGGCCCCAGCCGGTCTGCACTTCATCGCTGATGAAGACGCCGCCGTGGCTCCGGACAATGCCTTCAACGATCGCGAAGTATTCTCTGGGAGGAGTGATGTATCCGGCCACCCCCTGAATCGGCTCCGCGATGAACCCGGCTATGCTCCCGCTGGTCGTGCTGCGAATCAGCTCCTCGACATCCTGCGCGCATTGCACCTCGCAGCCGGGATACGTGAGCCCGAACGGGCAGCGGTAGCAGTACGCGTTGTGCGCGTGCACGATGCCGGCCTGCGGCGGCCCGAGCCGCCAGACGCCTTGTCCCGTGAGCGCCATGGTCAGGGCGGAGCGGCCGTGGTACGAGTGCCGCAGCGCGATGATCTCGCTGTTTCCGGTATAGCAGCGCGCCGTCAGGATCGCGGTTTCGTTCGCCTCGGTTCCGCTGTTCGTAAAAAACGATTTGGTCAGCGCTCGGTCCGGGGTAAGCGACGCGATCTTTTTCGCCAGAGCCGCCTGGGGTTCATTGGCGAACAGGGTTGACACGTGCTGCAGGGTATCGAGCTGCCGGTGCACCTTGGCGTTTACTTCTTCATTGCAATGCCCGACGCTGATGGTGACAATGCCGCCGAAAAAGTCCAGGTATTGATTGCCATCGGCATCCCACACGTATTGATTCTTGGCGCGCGCCACCACCAGCGGTTCCTGATAGTAATGAAACACCGAAGGAAACAGAAATTCCTGATTGGCGAGAACGATTTCGTCCCTGGTCATGACGTTGGCCGCATTATAGCGCCGGGCGCGATTTGTGTTCGCGGTGCCGCTGTAGTAATGTCCGGAGAATGAAGCGAATCCTGCTTGCCGCTACGGCTCTTGCGGCCGTGGTTGCGACGCGCGCCAACGCGCGCATCACCCGGATCACAATCGACCATCGGGAGTCTCCCGCTTACCAAGGGCAGTCGTTCGGCGAGGCGGGCGCCTACGAACGCTTGAGCGGCCATGCGTTCGGCGAACTCGATCCCCGAGATCCGCTCAACGCCATCATCACGGATTTGCAATTTGCCCCGCGCAATGCCCGCGGCATGGTGGAGTACAACGCTACCTTCCTGCTCGTCCGGCCGGTCGATCTGTCCAGGGCCAGCGGCGTGCTTCTTTATGAAGTGCCGAACCGCGGGACTTCCGCGTTAGCCCGCAACGCGGCGATGGCCGATTACTTCAAACGCGGCTACGTCGTGCTGACCAGCGGGTGGCAAGGCGACCTGCCGCCGCGCGACGGCGTCCAGACGATTGCGGTTCCGATTGCAAAGAATCCGGACGGTTCCAGCATTACCGGGCGCGTTGTCGCTCAGTTTACCGATATGCCGCCGCACACCAACACGCTGCCAATCATTCGCGGGCGGATGCCGGGGCCGGTTCCGGCCACTCTCGATACAGCCAACGCCAACCTGGCGCGCCGGGTCTCCCAAGGCAGCACGCTGACACCGATTCGCGCCGCCGATTGGGCCTTCGCCGATTGCACTAAGGCGCCGTTCCCCGGCACGCCGGATCCGCAAAAAATTTGCCTCAAAAGCGGTTTCGATCCGGCGGATCAATATGAGCTCGTCTACACGGCCAAAGATCCGCTGGTCCTCGGTATCGGTTTTGCGGCCACGCGGGATCTGAACGCCTATTTCAAATCCGGCGAATCGCAGGAGCTTCCCAAGAAGATGTCTTTTGCGATCGCCTGGGGAAATTCCCAGTCCGGCAATTTCCTGCGCAGCATGGTGCATCTCGGCTTCAACCAGGATGAATCGGGGCGCATCGTGTGGGACGGCATCAACGACAACATCTCGGTGCGGCAGCTGGCGATGAACATCCGGTTTGCCGCGCCCGGCGGCGCGACCGATCTCTACGAACCGGGAAGCGACGGCGTGCTCTCCTGGAGCGATTACACCGACGAGGCCCGCCATCGGCCCACGGGCGGTTTGCTGGACCGGTGCACCTCCACCAGCACGTGTCCGAAAGTCTTCGAGACGTTCGGCTCCTCCGAATTCTGGGATCTGCGCGCCTCGCCGAACCTGGTTGGAACGCGCGCGGACCGGGATGTTCCGCTGCCGCCCAACGTCCGCCGCTATTATTTTCCGGGCGTCACGCACGGCGGGGGTCCCGGGGGATTCAGCGCCGCCGCGCCCAACCCGCCGCGCCTGTGCGAACTGTCGGCCAATCCGAATCCGTCCTCCGACACGATGCGGGCTTTACTGCTGGCCTTGATCGATTGGGTCGCCAAAGGCGTAGAGCCCCCGCCCAGCCGGTACCCGCGTCTAGACCGGCACGAACTCACTCTGCCCACCCAGGCCGCGATGCACTCTCCGGTGATTCCCGGCGTGCCGCTTCCGGATTACGCCATCTTGCCGCTCTACGATTACGATTTTGGCCCCGAGTTCCACTACAACGATCTTTCCGGAATCATCACCATGGCGCCGCCGGTGATCCGTCAGACGCTGCCCAGCCTGGTCCCTACGGTCGATGCCGATGGCAACGAAACGTCAGGCGTCGCCAGCGTGCTGCATCAGGCGCCGCTTGGGACGTACCTTGGCTGGAACGTCTTCGCGGCCGGTTTCTACAAAGGCGGCAATTGCGGTCTCGCCGGCAGCTTCATTCCATTCGCGAAGACCAAGGCCGAACGCCAGGCCGCGGGCGATCCGCGCCTCTCGCTCGAAGAGCGGTATCGCAATCACGAAGGTTATGTCGCCGCGGTGCGGGCCGCCGCCGCCCGCCAGGTGCGCGACCGTTTCCTGCTGCCGGAGGACGCCGACCGCCTGATCGCGCAAGCCGAAGCCAGCGACGTTCTGCGGTAGGCCGCAACCATGATGGTTGGGATTTTCGAAGCGTTGGTTGGAAGCAAAAAGGTTTCAGGGCCGGCTTCAAATCAACACGTTTCGGACTAGCGCGGACGGCCTCCGATTCGCAGAAAAACTTCGCCCGCGGCGACGTCCAGACGGGTGTCGTTCTCCACCGCCGGAGTCGTCGCCAGGATAATCCGCTTACCGGGTTGCGCGACGTTTTCCGGCCCCGAAAAAATCACCACCGGGCCGATCGCCAGCGTCTGAACGGCGACGGATCGCGGCGCATCCTGCCGGGTCTGCAAACCGTGCGTCAGATCGACGATCTGCAATGCCGACTTGATGTACCCGCCGAGCGTGTCGCCGGCCGGCGTGGTGCAGGCGTCCAGCGACCCTTCGGCGGAAATCGCGACCAGACAGTGGCCATCATACGACGAGGCGGTCAGCCGGCCGTTGCCAAAAGCCAGATAGGCCGCTTTGAGGTTCCCCAGCGCGGCGCCGATGGCGGTGTGGACGTCGTCCGGCGCGGGATCGCCGCTGGCCACCGAGTAAATCAGGACATCCGGCCGCTCGAGCTTATATTCCTTGATGGCGCGCGCGGCAATCGAATCGGCAACCGCCAGCGGAACGCTGAAGGTGGCATTGGCGATGACCGCGCGGCGCCCGCGGCGATCTTCGATCGCCAGAGCTTCGGCGCGGCCGTAGCTGGCAAACCCCGCCTTGTAATAGTAGTCGGCCGCCACCGCGCTATACGCGCACAGCAGCTCAATAGCGATATAGCCAGCGAGCTTTTTCAATGACTTTGTCGGCATTGGGAAGAAACGCCTCTTCCAGAGGAGCGCTGAATGGAATCGGCGTGTCGGGCGCGGTGACGCGCACGATCGGTCCATCCAGGTAGTCCCACACAGTTTCCGTCAGCGTGGCGGCGAGTTCTCCCGCCATGCCGCCGGTCCGTGTGTCCTCGTGCAGCAGCAGCACTTTCGAGGTCTTCTTGGCGCTTTCGCACACGGTGTCGCGATCGAGCGGCAGCAGGGTCCGCAGGTCCACTACTTCGATTTCGATTCCCTCGTGCTGCAGTTTGTCCGCGGCTTCGAGCGCCACCCAGACCATCGCTCCATAAGTAATGATGCTGAGGTGGCGGCCTTTGCGCGCGATCTTCGCCTTTCCGATCGGAACCGTGTATTCGCCGGCGGGCAACTCGTCCTTGATGCGCCGGTACAGGCCTTTGTGCTCGAAAAAGAGCACGGGGTCGTTGTCGCGAATGGCCGATTTGATGAGCCCCTTGGCATCGTACGCGGTCGCCGGCGCCACTACTTTCAGGCCAGGCGTGCGCACGAACCACATCTCGGGATTCTGCGAATGAAACGGGCCGCCGTGAATCCCGCCGCCCGACGGCGCGCGGACCACCATCGGCACCGGCGCATTCCAGCGATAGCGGCACTTGGCGGCGAAGTTCACGATCTGATCGAATCCGCAGGTGATGAAATCGGAGAACTGCATCTCGGCGACCGCGCGCAGCCCCATGAGGCTGGCGCCGATGGAGGCGCCGACAATCGCCGATTCGGAGATCGGCGTATCCACCACGCGCTTCTCTCCGAACTTTTCGAGGAACCCTGCGGTCACTTTGAACGCGCCGCCATAGGCGCCGATGTCTTCCCCGATGAGGAACACGTTGGGGTCGCGTTCCATCTCCTCCCACAGGCCTTCGCGAATCGCTTCCAGGTACGTGGTGGCCATGGCTTACGAGTTCTCGTACACGTCGTCGAGCAGGGTGGCGGCATCCGGATACGGGCTCTGCTCGGCCCACGCCACTGCTTCGTCCACTTCGTGGCGGACGCGCGCATGCAGTTCATCCAGTTCCGCCTGCTTGGCCCATCCCTTCTCGAGCATCCGTGTTTCCAGGCGCACGATCGGGTCGAGTTTCCCCCATTCGTCCCACAGATTCTTGGGAACGTAGTCGGCGGCGTCATGCGCGGAGTGGCCGGTCATCCGGAACGTCTTGCATTCCAAAAGATACGGGCCCTTGCCCGAGCGCGCGTGCGCCACGGCGCGCTTGCCGGCCTCGTGCACCGCGAGCACATCGTTGCCGTCCACGATTTCCGCGGGAATGTTGTAAGCGGGGCCGCGGTCGGCCACGTTGGCGCAGGCCATCTGGCGCGACAGCGGCGTGGAGTACGCGTACTGATTGTTATTGCAGATGAAGACCACCGGCAGCTTCTGTACCGACGCGAAATTGAGGCCTTCGTGCCAATCGCCGCGGCTGGTCGCGCCGTCGCCGAAATAGCAGAAGACCACATTGGGCTTTCCTTGATAGCGCAGCGCCATCGCCGCGCCGGCCGCGACCGGCACGCACGCCGCCATGGCGCTGATGATCGAAACGATATTCAGTTTCAGGTCGCCCATGTGCATGTTGCCGTCCTTGCCCCGAGTCAGGCCGCCGACACGCCCCATATACTGAGCGAAGATCCTGCCGGGTGGCACGCCCCGGATCAGGAACACGGCCATGTCGCGGTGCGAAGGAAACAGCACGTCGTCCGGTTCGGCCAGGAGCGAAGTCCCGACCGGAATGGCTTCCTGCCCGCGACCCACATACACGCCGCCGACAATCTTGCCTTGCCGGTACAGCTTGCGCTCGATGCGGTCTTCGACTTCGCGCATCAGGTGCATGTAATAAAGACACTGGTGGGCGGTCTCGGCGGGCCCGCCAAGGTCCTGGGATTTGTGGTGAACTAGCAACTCCGCTGCGCTCATGGTCGTCCTCGCCTGAGTAGCCACAATCGGCTAGTATAACGCCTTTGGAAACCAGGGATGTCCGGTTGGTCCGGTTGTCCGTCGACGGTGGTGAAGGTCTCGGCCGTGGCGTTGGGGACTCCCGTTCCCTGGCTCCGCCGCAATACGAGCCGCCGGTTTCGGCGACCCGGGTGCTTCCCGCCCTATTCAGCGTCGCGGGTCGATCGCTCGGCAGCTCCCGACGCGATTGATCCCACTGGGCTAAACCCTGTAGTATCTGACTTTACATTGCTCCCCTGTAACAATCGGTGATACACTCGTCGTCCAGTAGAAGAGTCCATGTCCGACGTGTCTGGGTTGTGCCGAATCTCACGGGCGGCGGGGTTCGCTCTCGGTGTGCTGGTGGTGCTCAGCGCGGCGGGCCAGACCCCCTCTCCGAATCGCGCTCTCCTCGATAAATATTGCGTCACCTGCCACAACCAGAAGGCCAAGACGGCCGGGTTGATGCTCGACAAAATGGATGTCGACCACCCGCCGCAGGCCGCCGAGGTTTGGGAAAAGGTTCTCCGGAAACTGAAAGGCGGCATGATGCCGCCGCAAGGCATGCCCCGGCCCGATGAAGCGGCCCGGGATGCCTTCATTTCCAGCCTGGAAGCATCCTTGGATAAAGATGCGGCAGCGCATCCGAATCCCGGGCCGGCGTCGCTCCACCGGCTGAATCGGACCGAATACGGGAACGTCATCCGTGATCTTTTGGATCTCGACGTGGACGTCAGCGCGCTGCTGCCGGCCGATGACGAGGCCAACGGGTTCGACAACATTGCCGACGTTCTGAAGGTTTCGCCCTCTCTGCTGGAGCAGTACCTCTCGGCTTCGCGGCAGATCAGCCGCCTGGCCGTCGGCGACATGAAGATTACGCCGGTCAGCCAGGTCTACCAGCTCCCGCCGGATCTTCCCCAGGACGACCACATCGAAGGGCTGCCGCTGGGAACGCGCGGCGGCATTCTGATCCATCACAACTTCCCGCTCGACGCGCAGTACGAATTCAGCGTGGGCTTGCTGAGGAACATCGTCGGCTACATTACCGGCCTCGAATTCGCGCACCAGTTGGAGATCACCATCGACGGCCAGCGCGTGTTTCTCGCGCCGGTCGGCGGCGAAGAAGATAACAAAATGATGGACACGAACCTCGGGGTGGCCGGCGACACGATCGATGCGCGGCTGAAGACCAAGGTTCCGGTTAAGGCGGGCCCGCACACGGTCGCGGTGACGTTTCTGCGGCGCGATTCGGCCGAATCGGACGAGCCGCTGCAGCCCTTCACGCGCGATCACGATCTGCAGAACATGAACGGGTTGCCGCTGATCGAGCGGGTGCAGATCACGGGGCCGTTCCAGCCGGCCGGACCGGGCGACACCCCGAGCCGGCGGCGCATTTTTGCCTGCCACCCGGCGAACGCGAGCGAGGAACTGCCGTGCGCCCGCAAAATTCTTGCGACCCTGGCGCGGCGGGCCTACCGGCGTCCGGTGACGGACCGGGATCTGGAACTGCTGCTCAGCTTTTATCAGAAAGGCCGGAATCACGGAAACTTCGATAGCGGCATCGAGACGGCGCTGCGGCTGATCCTGGCCGACCCAAAGTTCATCTTCCGCTCCGAGCCAGAACCCGCGAATGTAGCGCCGGGTTCGAACTACCGGCTGACGGACCTGGAGCTGGCCTCGCGGCTCTCGTTCTTCCTCTGGAGCAGCATCCCGGATGACGAGTTGCTCAATGTGGCGGCACAAGGGAAGCTGCACGAGCCCGCCGTTTTGGAGCAGCAGGTGAGGCGGATGATCGCGGATCGCCGCGCGGATTCGCTGGTCAACAATTTCGCGGCGCAGTGGCTGTTCCTCCGCAACCTGCCCGCCACGCAGCGCGATCAAGGCGAGTTTCCCAATTTCGACGACAACCTGCGGACGGCGTACGAGCACGAAACCGAGCTGTTCTTCGGCAGCATCCTGCACGAAGACCGCAGCGTGCTCGACCTGATGAACGCCGACTATACGTTCGTCAACGAGCGGCTCGCCAGGCAGTACGACATCCCCGGCATCTATGGCAGCCGTTTCCGCCGGGTGACCTTAAAGGACGACGCGCGGCGCGGGCTGCTGGGCCAGGGGAGCATCCTGACGGTCACGTCGTATCCCAACCGCACTTCGCCGGTGCTGCGCGGCAAATGGATTCTGGAAAATATTCTCGGCACGCCGGTGCCGGCGCCGCCGCCGAATGTGCCGCCGCTGAAAGAAAACGGCGAAGGCTCGGCGCCGAAATCGATGCGCGAGCTGATGGAACAACACCGCGCGAATCCGGCGTGCGCGAGTTGCCACAAGATTATGGACCCGCTCGGATTTTCGCTGGAGAATTTCGATGCGACCGGGAAGTATCGCACGCGCGAGAAGGCGGGGCCGATCGACGCGTCCGGCCAGCTCGCCGACGGGACAAAGGTGAGCGGGCCGGTCGATCTGCGGCGCGCGCTGATGCGGCATCCGGAACAGTTTGTCAGCACATTTACCGAGAAGCTGATGACGTACGCGCTCGGCCGCGGGCTCGAATATTACGACATGCCGGTGGTGCGCATGATCGCGAAGAACGCGGCGGCGCACGACTACAGGCTCTCGTCGATCGTTGCCGGGATCGTCGAGAGCGCGCCATTTGAGATGAAACGAGCGCCGGAAGCCGGCGGCTCGGGTGTGTCGACCGCGAGCCTGCGGCACTAGGAGGAGCCGATGCTGATCACGAAGAAATATCTGCCGCGCCGCACGTTCCTGCGCGGAATGGGGGTCACGCTGTCCCTGCCGTTTCTCGACGCCATGGCGCCGGCGCTGACGGCGCAAAGCAAGACCGCCGCCAAACCGCTCCCGCGGCTGGGATTCATTTACGTGCCGCACGGCGCCATCATGGACCAATGGACGCCCAAAACAGCCGGCGCCGATTTTGAATTCACCCGCATCCTGAAACCGCTGGAGCCGTTCCGAAATTATGTGAATGTGGTTACCGGCCTGCATCACAAAGCCGCGGATACGACCGCCGTCCATTCGCTGAGCCCGACCACGTGGCTGAGCGGCGTGCGGCCGAAGCCGACGCAAGGCGAAGATGCGTACGCCGGCGTCACGGCCGATCAGATCGCCGCGCAGCACATCGGCCAGGATACGCCGCTGCCATCACTCGAACTCGCTACCGAAGATCATTCCGGCCTGCTCGGCGAGTGCGACCGCGATTACGGCTGCATCTACATGAACACGCTGTCGTGGCGCACTCCGACTACGCCCATGCCGATGGAGATCAACCCGCGCAAAGTGTTCGAGCGCATGTTCGGGCAGGGCGGCAGCGCGGCGGACCGGGCCGCGCGTAATGAAGAAGACCGGAGCATTCTGGATGCCGTCACTCATGAAGCCGCGGATCTGCAGCGCCAGCTCGGCCCCAAGGACCGCGCGACCATGGGCGAGTACCTCGACAACGTCCGGGAGATCGAACGGCGCATTCAGAAGGCCGCGAGCTTTCAAACATCCGAACTCGCCCTGCCGGATGAACCGATCGGCATCCCCTATTCATTCGAAGAGCACATCAGGCTGATGTACGACCTGATGGCGCTGGCTTACCAGGCCAACGTCACGCGGGTGGCGAGCTTCATGGTGGCGCGCGAGGTGAGCAACCGGACGTACCCGCAGGTCGGGGTTCCCGACGGGCATCACGCCACGTCGCATCACCAGAACAAGCCGGAAAAGATCGAGAAGCTGGTCAAGATTCAGAACTATCACATCAGTTTGTTCGCCAATTACCTGAAGAAGCTGCAATCCACTCCGGACGGCGACGGCTCGTTGCTCGATCATGTTGTGCTGCTGTATGGCAGCAATATGAGCAACAGCAACCTGCACAACCATTTCCCGCTTCCCAACCTGGTGGTGGGCGGCGCCGCCGGGCGAATGAAGGGCAACCGGCACATCCGGTGCGAAGACCACACGCCCATGACCAACCTGCTGCTGGCCGTTCTCGACAAAGGCGGAGTCAGCCTGGAGAAGCTGGGCGACAGCACCGGGGAACTGGTGGAGCTGTAGACGATGAGCGCCCGACTTGTGCCCTTGTCGCTGATGGCGGTGGCCGCCATGGCCGCGGCCGGCAGCCCGGATAGACGCGTGGTGGAAGCCGCGAAATCCGCCGATCGCGGCGCGGTCTTCACGCTCCTTCAGCAGCATGCGGATGTGAAAGCAGCCGAACCCGACGGCACTACGGCGTTGCACTGGGCGGCGCGTGAAGATGATGTCGAAATGGCGGATCGGCTGATCAAAGCCGGAGCCGATGTCAAAGCGGCCAACCGCTATGGCGTTACGCCGCTCTACCTGGCCTGCCAGAACGGCAGCGCGGCGATGATCGAGAAACTGGTGGCCGCCGGCGCCGATCCCAACGCGGCCGTGACGCTGGGCGAAACCGCATTGATGACGGCGGCGCGGACGGGCCATGTGGAAGCCGTCCGGGTGTTGCTGTCCCATGGAGCCGCGGTGGATGCGCGTGAGGGTTGGCGCGGACAGACGGCGTTGATGTGGGCCGCCTCGGAGGGGCATCCCGAGATGGTGAAGGAACTGATCGCTCACGGCGCCGATGTCAATGCCCGCTCCGCGGTCCAGCATTGGGAACGTCAGGTGACCGCCGAGCCGCGCGAAAAATGGCTGCCGCCCGGCGGGTGGACGCCGCTCATGTTCGCGGCCCGCCAGAACTGTCTCGAGTGCGCGCGCATTCTGGTCGAAAAGGGCGCGGACCTCAACGCGCAGGATCCGGACGGACTCGATTCGGTGCTCCTGGCCGCCATCAATGGACACTACGACGTGGCGATCTTTCTCACCGAAAAAGGCGCGGATCCGAACCTGGCCGATAACACCGGCCGCACTCCTTTATATGCCGCGGTCGATTTTCATACGATGCCGGCCTCCAACCGGCCGGCGCCGAACGAACTCGACAACCAGTACACCAGTCTCGATCTGATCAAAACCCTGATCGCTCACGGCGCGAATGTGAACGCGCGGCTGCTGAAGCAGCAGCCCTACCGGGCCAAACTCGATCGCGGCACCGATACGATGTTCACCACCGGCACAACGCCGCTGCTGCGGGCCGCCAAAGCCGGCGACGTCGAAGTGGTGCGGCTGCTGCTCGGCAAGGGCGCCGACCCCAGGCTCACCACGAAGACCGAAATCAATCCACTGATGGCGGCAGCGGGGGTCGGCACCAAAGAAGAAGACACCACGGGCCGGCGCAAGACGGAAGCGGAAACGATCGAGACCATCCGGCTTCTCCTGGACGCCGGTGTGGACATCAATGCAGCCGATAACCGGGGCGAAACGGCGTTGTTCGGCGCGGCGCGGCAAGGCTATACCGAGGTCGTGAAGTTCCTCGCCGAGCATGGCGGCCGTCTGGACGTGAAAAACAGCCGCGGGTTCACCGCCCTGGATGCCGCGGAAGGCAAGGCCGGCGGCGCCGGTTTCGATGGCAGCGCCGGAGTGCCTCACGAGGCAACCGCCGCCCTGATCCGCAAGCTGATGGGGGTCCCGGCCGCGCAACTGGAAGCGCGGCCGAAATAGCGCGCCTCCGTTGCGGTTTCGGGGGGCAGCCCGGTTTTTTGCATCTCCTCCGTATCGGCAACGCGATCGCGCTCGGACTCGGGAATCGCGCCACCTGACTTTTCCCGGCGCGTTCTCCGTACCACCTTTCGTGCGTGTTATCCTTGGTTAGATCGAGGGTTTTGAACGGATGCGCCCGCATGGTTCCATCCCCGCCACATCAACATTTCCGGTAACTTGCGACTCCGGCGGCCACGTCCCTAGTGGTATCGTCTTTTAAACGGTTACGCCATGTTCGAGCTGCTGTTTAAATACCCGGCCAGCCTGTTCCACAAGGGCCACTTCGTATTCCTGACCCCTTGGCCGCTGTGGATGATGGCGCTCGGGATTGTGGCGGCGGCCGGACTGCTGTTCTGGCATGTACGCCGCCATCACGGCATGTTGAGCGGCATGCGCCCCGTGGCCATCTGGCTGCTCGAAACCGCATTGATCGCGTTGCTGCTGTTTCTGCTGTGGCATCCGGCGCTCAGCGTCGCCACTCTCCGCCCGCAGCAAAATGTCGTCGCCGTGCTCGTGGACGATTCACATAGCATGGCGATCGCGGATGAATCCGGGACGCGGCTGGCGCGCGCGCAATCCATTCTGAACGGCGGCCTCCTCAAAGCGCTGGCCACGCGATTTCAGGTTCGTTTATATAAGTTCGGCGCCCAGGCGCAGCGCGTCCAGAAGCCGGAAGAGGTGACCGGCGCCTCGCCCGCCACTCGCGTGGGAAGCGCGCTCGAGGCTGTTCTCGCCGAGTCGTCTTCGCTGCCGCTGGGCGCGATCGTGATGCTGAGCGATGGCGCGGATAACGCGGGCGGCATCGATCTCGACACCGTGGCGGCGATCCGGCGGCAGCGCATCCCGATTCATACCGTCGGCCTGGGCCGTGAACACCCCGACCGTGACGTGGAGATCGCCGATGCCGTGCTGCCGGCGCGCGCGCTGCCGCAATCGCGGCTGACCGCGCTCGTCACGCTGCAGAGCTACGGGCTTTCGGGAAGCAGGGCCAAGCTGAGCGTGCGCGATGGCAGCAAGGTGCTTGCTTCGCAGGACGTCTCGCTCAAAGGCGATGGCGTGCTGCAGTCCGAATCCATCACGTTCAACGCCGGCCAGGAGGTGGGGCCGCGGACACTGTCGATCGGCGTCGATCCGATCCCCGGCGAATCGAACGCGCTGAACAATAAGGTCAGCCGGCTGGTGAACGTGCAGGCGCGCAAGCCGCGCATCCTTTATTTCGACGGCGAGCCGCAATACGAATACAAGTTCATCCGGCGCGCCATGGACGACAATCCCGAAATCGTCGTCTTTTCGATGGTCCGGACCACACAGAACAAGATCTACCGGCAGCCCTGTCCGGCCGGCGGATGCCCGGAAGGTTTCAAGGAAGACAAGAACGAACTGGCGGACGGCTTTCCTTCCAAGCCGGAAGAATTGAACCAATTTCAAGGCCTGATGCTGGCCAATGTGGAGGCGGGATATTTCACGCCGACGCAGCAGCAGCTGATTCACGATTTCGTCGATCGCCGCGGCGGCGGGCTGTTGTTCCTCGGCGGGCGCGCCAGCCTGTCCGATGGCGGTTATCCCAACTCGCCCCTGGCGGATCTCGTCCCCACCAAGCTGCCTCCCAATAAAGGGACGTTTCACCGCGATTTCAGCAAGGTGGAGCTGACGCCGGCGGGTCGCGAAAGCGTACTGACCCGGCTGGACGATAATCCCGAGCGGAATCTGCAGCGCTGGAAAGAGATTCCGATGGTCGCCGATTATCAGGAAATCGGCGAGCCGAAACCCGGCGCGACCGTGCTCCTCAACGTCGTGCCGCCGAACCGCTCCGCCATGCCGCTGCTGGTCACGGAACCGTACGGGCGCGGCCGCACGGCGGTGTTCGCTACGGGCGGAAGCTGGCGCTGGAAGATGTGGATGCCGCACGAGGATAAAACCCACGCCACGTTCTGGCAGCAGATGTTCCGGTATCTGGTGACCGATACTCCCGGACAAGTGACCGCCACCACGCCGAGGACCGTGTACGCCGACGACACGCGCGTGCCGATTCGCGTCGAGGTGCGGGATAAGGAGTACAAGCCGCTCAGCGCCGCCCGCGTGCAGGCGCGATTCCTGGCGCCGGACGGGTCTTCCGCGACCATCGAATTGGCTCCCGAACCGCTGCAGGAAGGTGTGTACACCGGTGAGTGGACCGCGGAGAAGCCCGGGACGTACGTCGCGGAGATTCTGGCGGGACAGGAGCAGCAGGAGATCGGGCGCGACACCATCGGGTTTCGCCGTGAGGACGGCGTGGCGGAAAATTTCCATACCGGCCAGAACCGGGAGTTGCTGCAAAAGCTCTCCGACCAGACCGGCGGAAAATACTATACGGCCGCGGACGCGTCCAAATTAGCGAACGAGATTTCTTATTCCGAGGCCGGTATTACTTCGCGTGAAACGCGCGACCTGTGGGACATGCCCATCCTCTTCCTGCTCGCTTTTGGAATTCGCGGTTCGGAGTGGCTGCTGCGCCGCAAATGGGGTGTTGTATGAAGTCCGCTCTGCTGCTGTTGGCCGCCGCGCTCTCGGCCCACGCGGCAACCTATTACGTCACCATTTCCGGGCTGGGCGGCGAGCCCGACTACGATCAGCGTTTTAAGATGTGGGCGGATGACATCGATTCCAGTCTCAAGCGCGCGGGCGGCGACGCCAATGTGGTGACTCTGAAGGCGCCGACTCGCGAGCAGATCCGCGCGAAATTCTCCGATCTCGCGCGCCAGGTCAAGCCGGACGACGCGTTCGTGTTGATGCTGATCGGCCACGGCACCTACGACGGGACCGACTATAAGTTCAACATCCCGGGTCCGGACATCACGGGGGCTGAGTTGGCCTCTTTGCTCGACCGCCTTCCGGCGACCCGGCAGCTGGTCGTGAATATGACCAGTTCCAGCGGCGGATCGCTGTCGTTTCTCCAAAAGAAAAACCGGATCGTGATTACGGCCACGAAGACCGGGACCGAGAAGAATGCCACCGTGTTCGCGCGCTATTGGGCCGAAGCCCTGCGGGAGCCCTCGGCCGATGCGGATAAAAACGAATCGGTGTCCGCGCTGGAAGCCTTCCACTACGCCCAGCGGAAGACTGCCGAATCGTTCGAGTCGCAAAAACGCCTTGCGACCGAGCATGCCGTTCTGGACGATACCGGAAAGGGCGAGGGCGAGCGGGATCCGAATGCGGAAAACGGCGAAGGCAAGCTGGCCGCCGCGTTTCCCGTGGTGCGGTTGGGAGCCAATGCCGCGGCCGCGCGCGATCCGGCCAAGCGCGCTTTGCTCGAGAAGAAAGACCAGATCGAACAGCAGATCGACAAGCTCAAGTATGACAAGGCCGCCATGCCGGCCGAACAGTACCGGCGCCAAATGAATAGCCTGCTGCTGGAACTCGCCAGAACCCAGGAGGAAATCGATAAGTGAGGCGCCTCGGGTTCGGTATCGTTGCGCTCGTCCTCGCCTCGGTCCTCCCGGCACAAACTCTCCAGCAGGCCCAAGCCTTGTGGAAAGCGCGCCGTTATCAGGATGCGAACAACGAGTTCCGCGCCCTAGTCGCGAAATATCCGACGAACCCGGAGTACCGTGTGCAGTGGGGCCGGATGTATCTGGAGCATTGGCAGCCGGATGTCGCGACCGATCTGTTCAACGAAGCTCTGAAGCTGAAACCGAATGACGCCGGCGCTTTGCTCGGCCTCGCGTTGGTGGCGGCCGAGAATTTCGAAGGGCGCGCGGAGCAGCTCGCCCACAAGGCGCTCGAAGCCGATCCCAAGCTGCTCGAAGCGCAGGAACTTCTGGCGCGCCTCGCGCTCGAGGACAACAATAACCCCAAAGCCATCGAAGAAGCCAATAAGGCGCTGGCCATCGACCCGAATTCGGTACAGGGCAAGGCCATTCTCGCCACCATCGACTGGCTGGCGGACAAAAAGGAAACCAAGTGGGACCCCCACGCCGCGAAGGGGTACGAAACCGCCGGGCACTTTTTTGTGTTGAACCGCCGGTACGAAGAAGGCATCCAGTATTACCGCAAGGCCATCGAACTCGACCCGCAGTTGTACACCGCGCGTTCGGATCTGGGTGTGAATCTGATGCGGCTGGGCTATGAAGACGAGGCCTATAAGCAGCTCAAGACCTGCTACGACAACGGCTTTCAGGACTACGCCACCGTCAACTCGCTCAAGCTGCTGGACAGCTACAAAAACTTCGTCACCTACAAGACCCCGACCACCATTTTGAAAGTGGATAAGCGCGAAGCCGAGCCCTTGCGTCTCTACTTCGAGCCGGAGATGCAGAAGATCCTCGCGACCTACGAGAAGAAATACCGGATGAAGCTCGACCGCCCCGTGCAGGTCGAGGTCTACCCCAACCACGAGGATTTCGCGGTCCGCACGCTCGGCATGCCCGGTCTCGGCGCGCTCGGCGTGACGTTCGGTTACGTGGTGGCGATGGACAGCCCGTCCGGCCGCCCGCCCGGCCAATTTCACTGGGCCTCTACGCTGTGGCACGAGATGAGCCACGTCTTCACCCTGACGGCCACGGGCCACCGCGTGCCGCGCTGGTTCACCGAAGGCATGGCGGTGCACGAGGAAACCGCCATCAACCCCGACTGGGGCGATCGCGTCAGCCCGGAAATTCTCAGGGCCATTAAGGAAAAGAAACTTCTGCCGGTGGCCGAGCTCGATCGCGGTTTCGTGCATCCTACCGAGCCGGCTCAGGTGATCGTCAGTTATTTCCAGGGCGGCAAGATCATCGACTACATCAATGACAAGTGGGGCTGGGACACTCTGCTGAACATGCTGCACGATTTCGGCGGCAGCGATCTGGACACCGCCGCGGTCATTCGGAAAGAGCTCAAGATCGAGCCGGACGAGTTCGACAACCAGTTCGTCGCTTCCGTGGAAGCCGAAACCAAAAAGCAGGTGGACAATTTCGACCGCTGGCGCGAGGGCATCAAGAAGATCTCCGAGCTCGCCAAGGCCAAGGATTACGACGGCGTCATCAAAGAGGGCACCGCGATACGCGATCTCTATCCGGACTACGTGGAAGCCGGCAGTGTGTACGAGTTTCTCGCCAACGCGTATCTCGAGAAGAACAATAAGCCCGCGGCGATTGACGAGCTGCAGCGCTACGTGAAGATTGGCGGCCGCTACCCCGATTCCATCAAAAAGCTGGCGAAGCTCCTGGTTGAATCGGGCAAGAAAAAGGAAGCGGCGGGCGTTCTGGAGCGCCTCAACTACATTTACCCGCTCGACAACGAAGCGCACCAGCAGTTAGGCTCGCTGCTTTTGGAGCAGAACGACGCGCCGGATGCCGTGCGTGAATTTCACGCGATTGTGGCGCATAACCCGATTGACCCCGCCGAGGCGCACTACGACCTCGCCCGCGCGTACAATCTGAATCACCAGACCGAACAGGCCAAAGATGAGCTTTTCGCCGCGCTCGAAGCGGCGCCCGGCTTCCGGCCGGCGCAAAAATTACTGCTGGAGCTGACTCCGGCAACGAAATAGAGACGAAACCTTCATGTCAACCGTGACGCCACAGTTGGAACCCGACGTTTTGAGGTCGCGCATCGAGCGCTTCCGCCAGGTCCAGAGCGAGATCGTGACGCAGGTGCGCCGCGTGATCGTCGGCCAGGAGGAGGTATTGGAGCAGGTCATGATCGGCCTCTTCGTCGGCGGACACTGCCTGATCACGGGGCTCCCCGGCACCGCCAAGACGCTGCTGGTCCGCACCATGGCCCAGACGCTCGGCCTGGTGTTCAAGCGCATCCAGTTCACCCCCGACTTGATGCCGAGCGATATCACCGGTACCGACATCATCGAAGAGGACAACACCACCGGCCGGCGTGCCTGGACCTTCGTTCCCGGCCCGATTTTCGCCAACGTCCTGCTGGCCGATGAAATCAACCGGACGCCACCCAAAACCCAGAGCGCGCTGCTCGAAGCCATGCAGGAGCGCGCCTGCACGGTGCGCGGCCACAACTATGCGTTGCCATCGCCGTTCTTTGTGCTGGCGACCCAGAACCCCATCGAGTTGGAAGGTACCTATCCGCTCCCCGAGGCGCAGCTCGACCGCTTTCTGTTCAACACGGTGCTGGATTACCTGAATGCCGATGAAGAGCTGAAAGTGGTGGACCTCACGACGGTGACCACGGTACCCCAGGCCGAGGCCGTCACCAACGCCCAGGAGATCCTGGATTTCCAGCAACTGGTCCGCATGGTGCCGATCGGCGAAAGTGTCGCCCGCCACGCCATCGAGCTCGTTCGCGCCACCCGCAACCGTGACGAAGGGGCGCCCGAGTTCGTCCAAAAGTACGTCAACTATGGCGGCAGCGTCCGCGCGGCGCAATTCCTGGTGTTATCGGCTAAAGCCCGCGCCTTGATGAAGGGACGGTATCACGTGACATACGAAGATATCCGTTCGCTGTACATTCCGGTTTTGCGCCACCGCATTCTGCTGAACTTCCACGCCGAATCAGACCGCCTGAAGCAGGATGACATTTTGCGCAAGATCCTGGACGCCAAGCCGGCCCCGAGGGATTAGGATTCACCGCAGAGACGCTAAGACGCAGAGTTTGGAGAGATGGACACAAGGCCAAAACCGGAGGGCGCAGAGCAAGCAGAGGGAACTACTACAACCCGGCTTACCGAACGCATCATCGGCGCTGCCATTGAAGTTCATCGCCAGACCGGCCCAGGGTTGATGGAATCGGCCTATGAAGAATGTCTCTGTTATGAACTGAGTCAACTCGGCCTCAGCTTTAAGCGTCAAGTTCCGCTTCCGGTCACGTACAAAGGCATCCAACTCGATGGCGGCTACAAAATGGATTTGGTGGTCGAAGACACCGTTGTGCTCGAACTAAAAACGGTAGATCAACTCCTGCCGGTCCACACCGCCCAACTATTGACATATCTCAAACTATCCGGCAAGCCGATTGGCCTGCTAATCAATTTCAACGAGCCGGTTCTGAAAAAAGGTCTCAAGAGACTGGTGAATCAGTTTCGCGGAGCCGGAGAAACGCAAGTTCCCTCTGCTTCCTCCGCGCGCCAATCCGGGGAAGAAGGAAAGCGCCGAAGCGCCCTCGAAGCTCTCAAAACTCTGCGTCTCAGCGTCTCTGTGGTGAATATCCTCCTTGCGGTGAACATCTAATGCTCCAGCGCTTCCTAGACCCCGCCACGCTCGCCGCCATCTCCGGGCTGGACCTCATCGCCAAGACCGTGGTCGACGGCTTCGTGGCCGGCCTGCACCGCTCGCCCGATTTCGGCTTCTCCCAGGAGTTCGCCGAGTACCGCGCCTACACCGAAGGCGACGACCTTCGGCACGTCGATTGGAACGTCTTCGCGCGCACCGATCGCTGCTTCCTGAAGCGCTATCGCGGCGAAACCAACACCCAGGTCCTGGTTCTGCTCGATACCTCGGCATCCATGGCGTACGGTTCGCAAGCGGTCAATAAACTTGAGTTCGCGCGCTTCCTGGCGGCTTCGCTCTGCTACATGGGAAACCTGCAGCGCGACGCGGTCGGCCTGATCGTCTTCGATGAAGATGTCGCCAACTATATTCCGCCATCCACGCGGCAAGGGCAGATTTTCCGCCTTCTGCATGCGATCGAGAAGGCCGAGCCGGGGACGCGGACCGATTTCGTGAAGCCGTTCGTTCATTTTCAGAATTTCTTGCACCGGCGCGGCCTCGTCATTGTCATTTCCGATTTCTACGAAGATCCGGAAACGATCGTCAAAACGGTCGAGCCGCTGCGCTTCCGCGGCAACGAAGTGGTTCTGTTCCATATTCTCGATCCGCAGGAGATCGCGCCGCGGTTTCGCGAGCCCGTCCTGCTGGTCGATATGGAGAACTCCAGCAGCGCGCTCGAAGTTTCCCCCGAATACGCGCGCCGCGAGTACAAACGGAAGATCGACGAGCACATCGAGGCCCTGGGCTCGAAAGCCCGCAGCCACGGACTGGACTATTTCCTTATGAACACCGCGCGGCCTTTGGATGAAGGCCTCCGCGAATACCTGTTCATCCGGCAGGGGAGGATGTAATGGGTTTTCTGACGCCCTGGTTCTTGGCGGGTCTGGTGGGAGTCGGCCTTCCCATCTGGCTGCACCTGCTGCGCAAACACCGCAGCACTCCCACGCCGTTCAGTTCCCTGATGTTTTTCGAGCAGCACATCCAGAGCTCGATCAAGCACCGGCGTCTGCGATACCTGCTTCTGTTTGCGTTGCGCACGCTGCTCGTCGCGCTGATCGTGCTCGCGTTCGCGCAGCCCTATGTTACGCAAAAAGTGCTCCCGATGACGCGATCCGGGGAGATCACGGTTCTGGCGATCGATAACTCCCTGAGCATGCGCGCCGGCGGCCGCCTCGACGAGGCCAGGCGGATGGCGAAGTCCGCCATCGGAAGTCTTCGGGCCGGCGAGCGCGGCCAGGTGCTCGCGTTCGGCTCGCGCGTCCAGGTCATGAGCGAGATCACCGACGACCACTCCACCTTGAATGCCGGCGTGGACGGAATCGAGGCGTCCGATGCGCGAACCTCGTATGGAGAACTGGTGCGCTCGCTGCGCTCGATTTCGCAGGCGGCTCACCTGCCGCTCGAAGTGCATCTTTACTCCGACATGCAGCAGAGCGGAATGCCGGCGAATTTTAATGACCTTCGGTTGAACGCCGATATCCGCCTGGTCACGCATCCCATCGAGGCCAGGCCCACCCCCAACTTCACAGTGGAAAATGTCGTGGCGCCCCGCCGCGTGTACGATTCGAAGAAGACAAGGGTGCTGGCGACCATCGCCGGTTTCGATAACCCGAAGGCGGTGCGCAAGGCGACCCTGCTGTTGAACGGCCGCACCATCGAAACCAAGACTGCGGAAGTGCCCGAAAACGGGCGCGCCTCCGTCGAATTCCTTTCCCTCGACGTGCCGTATGGCTTGAACAAGGGCGAAGTGCGGATCGACTCCGGAGACGCTCTGCCCAGCGACGATGTGTTCTATTTCTCGGTCGAGCGCGCGGAACCGCGGCACGCCTTGTTCGTGCACGAAGCCGAGAACAGCAACGGCCTGCTTTATTTCAAAGCCGCGCTGGACGCCTCCGGACAATCCGCGTTCGCGATCGATTCGGCGACTGTCGACCAAACTGCGAATCTGGCGCCCTCGAAGTATGCGTTCATCGTGCTTTCGGATGTCGGAGCCCTGCCGGCTTCTTTTGAAAACGAACTCCGGCAGTATGTGCGGGCAGGCGGGTCGGTGATGATCGCGCTCGGCCGGCGGGCCGTGGAGCGCGCGCAAGTCCCGGTATCCGACTGCCGCGTCGAAGCCGCCCGTTACGCGGGACGGGAAGGCCAGCGCTTTCAGACCGCTACCGCGCTTGATCCCTCCCATCCGTCGATTTTGAAGGACAACCGTTGGGATGACGTGAAGTTTTACCAGGCGATCCGGGTGGACCCGCCGCGCACCGCGCGCGTGGCCGCGCGGCTCTCCGACGGGACGCCGCTGCTCATCGACCAGCAGATGGGCGAAGGCCATATCCTCGTCTTCGCTTCGACGCTCGACAACATCGCCAATGATTTTCCGGTCCACGCCTCGTTTGTGCCCTTCATCGAGCAGACGGCGCGGTACCTCGGGAAGCTGAACGAGGGCCCCCCCAGCGTCCTGGTGGGATCCTTTGCCGAGTTGCGCGATTCCAAGGAGAAAGGCGCGGCGGTCGACGTAGTCGACCCGAAAGGCGCGCGCGCCTTGTCCCTGGCCGAGTCCACCAAGGCTCAAAACATACAGTTCGCGATGGCCGGCTTTTACGAAATTCGCCGGCCCAACGCCCCGAACGAGTTGGTGGCGGTCAATGCCGACCGCCGCGAATCCGACCTGACTCCGGCCGACCCCGACCGGCTCCGGTTGTGGCAGAATACAGCCGAGGGGTCCGCGGCCGCGTCCGGTTCCGCGGGAAGCCAGCAGAGGCCCTTTTCCATGTGGTGGTACGTCATGCTGGCTGTATTAGTACTGGCAGTGGCTGAATCTTTGCTCGGAAACCGGTATTTATCGGTAGATAAAGAGGCGGCATGAATCTGAATCGCTTGTCCGACTATTTGGGCGCCGTCGAGCGGCGGCTCCGGTGGGTCGCGCTCACCCGCGGAATCGCGGTTACGGCCGCTGCGGCCGTAGCTTTCACAGTCGTCGCGGTGCTGGTGGCCAACTACTTCGCCTTTTCCGACCACAGCGTGACCGGCGCGCGCGTGCTGCTCTTCCTCGGGCTGGCTTTCGCCTTGGCCGCGGCGCTGGTGATCCCGCTGATCCGGCTCAATCGCCGGCGGGCCGCCCGCGAAACTGAAAGCCAGTACCCGCAATTCCAGGAGCGGCTTCTCACGTTCAGCGAGCGCATGGAGCAGAACCCGAACGATCCGTTTCTCGATCTGCTTGCCGCCGATACCCTCTCCGTCGCACAACAAGCCGAGCCGAAACAAGTCGCCAAGACCTCCCGGATGGCCAGCTTTGCTTCGGCCGCCGTGATTGCCGTCACGTTCCTGGTCTGGCTGGGAACGACCCCCGGTTTCATGGGCTATGGAACACACCTGCTGTGGGCCGGACTGCCGAAGAACGAGGTGAAGCCGTTCTATGACATCCAGGTCCAGCCGGGCAATGCCAAGATTCGCAAGAAGTCGTCGCAGGTGATCAGCGCGCGGCTCGTCGGCTTTACCGCGCCGGTAGTCCGGATTTACGGAAAATATGCCAGCGCGTCGAAGTGGGAGCAGACCGACATGCGCACCGAAGAAGGCGGGTCGGCTTACAGCTTTGCGATCGCGGGCGTGCCGGAATCGCTGGATTATTACATTGAAGCCGGGGGCGTCCGCTCCAAAACCTACAAGCTGACCGTCATCGATCTGCCTTCGGTGAAGAACATCACGGTCACCTACCATTACCCGTCGTGGACCGGGATGAAAGACGCCGTCGAGAACCCGGGCGGCGACCTGCGGGCGGTGGAAGGCACGACCGCCGATGTGGCGGTGACAACCGATCGCCCGCTCGCCAAGGGCGCGATCCTGCTCGATAACGGAACCAAGCTCGAGCTCCGCTCCACGGGTGCGAACACCCTCGCGGCGAGCGTCCCCATTCAGAAGGACGGCCTGTATCACATCGCCGCCATCGACAACGGCGAAGACGTTCGTCTGACGGAAGATTACTTCATCGAAGCGCAGAAAGACCGGCCGCCCGAAGTGCGCATCACCCGCCCGGGCCGCGATTTCCGCGCGTCGCCGATTGAAGAAGTGACCGTCGCGGTGGAAGGGAAAGATGACTTCGGCTTGAAAGATCTCGAGCTGCATTACGCCATCAACGGCGGCGCGGAAAAGAACGTTTCGCTGTTGACCGCGAAGGGCGCCAGGGAGGCGTCCGGCTCTACAGTCATTTCGCTCGAAGATTTCAAAGTGGTGCCCGGTGACGTGGTCAGCCTGTACGCCACGGCCAGGGACGCCCGCACCAGCAGCAACACCGAAATCTTCTTTGTGGAAGTGCAGCCGTTCGAGCGCAACTACTCGCAGTCGCAGCAGGGCGGCGGCGGTGGCGGCGGTGGCGGGGGACAGCAGGATCAGAACGAAATCTCCGAGCGGCAGAAACAGATCATCACGGCCACGTTTAACGAGTTAAAGGGCACGGGCGCGAAGGGCACCCAAGCGGAGAACGCGGCGTTTCTGTCGCAGGTTCAATCGAAGCTGCGCGACCAGGCCAAGTCCCTCGCCGACCGCATGAAAAGCCGCCAGCTTGCCGAAGCCGGCGACTCTTTCAAGAGCTTCGTTCAGGACATGGAGCAGGCGGTCGCCGCCATGGGGCCGGCTTCGGAGAAGCTGAAGGGCGCCAACTGGAAGGACGCGCTCGGCCCCGAGCAGCAGGCTCTGCAATATCTGCTGCGCGCGGAAGCGACGCGGCGCGACATTCAGGTCGCGTTCGGGAATCGCGGCGGAGGCGGTGGCGGCGGCATGCAGGGCGGCGCGCGCGATCTGGAAGGCCTCTTCGATCTCGAACTCGATACCGAAAAGAATCAGTACGAAACCGCCCGCAGCGGCGGCCAGTCGGCCGATCAGCGGCAGCAGGAAATCGACGAGGCGCTGCAAAAGCTCCAGGAACTGGCGCGGCGGCAGCAGCAACTGGCCGAACAGGCCCGTCAGAATCAGCAGGTTTCCCAGCAGCGCTTCCAGCAGGAGATGCTGCGCCGGGAAGCCGAGGACCTGCAGCGCAAGATCGAGCAGCTGCAGCGCCAGCAACAAAGCCAGCAAGGGCAACAGGGACAACAGGGCCAGCAAGGGCAGCAGAGTCAGCAGGGCCAATCCGGCCAGCAGGGGCAGCAAGGACAGCCAGGACAGCAAGGCCAGATGACTGCCGGCGGCGCGATGGGCTCGCAGCAAATGCAGCGGACCATCGAGCGGCTGCAACAGGCCTTGCAGAGTATGCGGCAGGCGGCGTCGTCGCAACAGGCGGGCACGCCGCAGGCGGAAGCGGAAGCCAAGCGCGCGGCCGACGCTTTGAAGGAAGCCGAGCGGCAGCTATCCGGTCTGCGCAGCCAGCAGGCCAATAATCAGGTGGACAATCTCGCCCAGCAGGCGGACCAGATCGCCCGGCAGCAGCAGGAGTTCGAAGGGCAGTTGCGGCGGGCGTTCGGCAATCCGCAGAACCGGCCGAACCAGCAGCAGGCCCGCCAGCTTGCCGACGGCCGGCAGAGCGAAATTGACGCGCTCAAGAGCCTCGAGCAGCAGATGCAGAACGCCGTTCGCAACCTGGCCGGCACCCAGAGCAAGGCCGCCGGCAAGCTGCGGGAAGCGCTCGGCGAGATGCAGCAGCAGGAGCTGCCGCGCGACATGCAGCGGAATACGGACTATATTCGCCGCGGCTTGGGTGAGTATGCGGTCATGTCCGAACCGGGCATTACCCAGGGACTCAACAATCTGCGCGACCAGCTGAAAGGCGTTCAGCAGGCCCTCGCCCAGGAAGGCAAGGAGGGCAAAGCTCCCGGCCAGGGCGACGACAAGGCTCTGCAAGAAGCTCTGTCGCGCGTTGAGAAACTGCGCCAGCAGATGGAAGCCCTGTCGCAGCGCGGCCAAGGCCAGCAGCAGGGCCAGTTCCAGCCCGGCCAGCTGCAGCGAGGCCAGCAGCCCGGGCAGGGGCAGCAGCAGGGGCAACAAGGCCAGCAGGGCCAGCAGGGACAGCAAGGCCAGCAGGGGCAGGGCCAGCAGGCCGGCGGCAACCAGGCCGGCGGCAATCAGGGCGGCCAGTACCAGTCCGGACAGCTTTCCCGCAACGGGCAGCCCGGCGGCACCTTCGGCCCGCGCGGCGGCGCCAATGTCTGGGGACCCAACGGCGGTTTTGGAACCAACGATCCCGGCCTCGCCTGGGATGGCGGCCCGATTCGTCCCGGCGATTTCGAGAACAATTACCGGCAGACCTTGCAGCAGCTGCAGGCGATCGAGTCGCAGTTGAAAGACGATCCGACCGCCGCGCGCGACCTGCAGGCGCTCATCCGCGAGATGCAGCGGCTGAACCCGTTCGCTTACGCCAACGATCCGGAGCTGTCTTCGCGCATCCAGGCCGCGATGATCGGCGACATCCAGCAGGTCGAGATGGAACTGCGCCGCAAAGTGGATGACGCGAACGGCGGCAATATCCGCAGCGCCGGCAATGAACCGGTGCCTCCGGGCTTCGAAGACAAGGTGGCGGACTACTTCCGGCGGCTGAGCAAGTCGAAGTAGCGAATCGGACGCAGTTGCGCCCGGCCGCTTTTAATTGGAAACTCGGCCGGGTTTCTTCGGGACACTCTTCGAGACGTTCGGGCTCGTGAGGAGCGAGGATGCCGTGTACACGTCGGACGTGACCGGGTCCACCGCCAGCCCGTGCGGTCTGCCGTCGACGTGGATCGCGTCCACAATCCGGCCGTCCTTCAAAATCGTGACGGCCCCCGCGTTGACGTCGCTCACGTATACCGTGTCATCCGGCGTGACTACGATTCCGCCGCGGCAGGGAGCCGCCCACGTATCGAGGAACTTGCCGTCTCTATCAAAGACTGAGATCCGTTTGTTGTCGCTGTCGCTCACCAGGATTCGACCCTTCGAATCGATCGCCACTCCATGCGGAAGTTGCAGCTGCCCCGGCCCGCTTCCCTTGACGCCGCCGATGATCCGGACGAAGTGCCCGTCCTTTGAGAACTGAACGATTCTTGAATTCACGTAACCGTCCGAGACGAACACATCGCCATTCGCGCCGAAGGCCACCGCGTTCGGACGGTTGAAGGTGTCGTGCGAACTGTTGTCGCCGGCCACGCCTTTCTTCCCCAGGGTCATCAGCAGTTTTCCGTCCTGGCTGAATTTGAGAACGACGTGATCGTTGGAATCGGTAGCCCACAAGTTGCCGTCGGGGTCGAAGTACACGCTATGAGCGGTTTTGAAGAGACCGTCCTCGCCCCAGGACCGAATGAACTTGCCGTCTGCCGAGAAAACACGGAAATACGGGGCCTTCCGCACGAGAACAATCACCTGCCCTTTGCCGTCCGTGGCCACCCACGAGGTCTCGCCTCCCCACTCGGCCCCCGGCGGCAGCTGCGCCCATTTCGTCATGTTGACGTCGTATCGATCGAATAAACTCGATTGCGCGCTCGCCCCGCCGGCACACCAACCCAGTACGACAATTACGGATGTCACAAATTTCATGGACGGAAGACCTCTTTTCCTGCGGGTGAATCGTTCTCCGCGTTCCGTTTATCCTACAGCGGGAGCGGTGGAAAAGGAAGCCAACGCCGACACCCGGGAGCGTGGGTTGCACATTTACCTCAAACCCGATATAGTTTAGGGTATATATGAAGACCAGCAATGGCCTCTGGAAGGAGTGTCTTCAGGGACGAATTGCCGAGCCGCTTGCCTCCGAACTCGATAAATACGAGAGCGAAGTGCTCCTCAAGAAGCACGGCAAGATGGATGACAAGGTGTTCGCCGAGACGCGCCTGCGCCGGGGATCCTACGGCCAGCGGTACGACAACGGCCAGCGCCACGACGGAAAAGAGACTCGAAAACTCCAGTATCCCAGCGACAACACCAAAGGCCCGGGCACGATGTGGGATGCGCCCGGCATGCAGCGGATCAAGATTCCGTATGGCGGGCTGAACGCCGCGCAGCTCGAAACCATCGCGGAGTTGGCCGAGGAATACTCCGACGGCATCGCGCACATCACCACGCGCCAGGACGTCCAGCTCCACTTTGTCCACATTGAGGATGCCCCGACGATCATGCGGCGTCTGGGGGCGGTGGGAATCACCACGCGCGAGGCCTGCGGGAACACCTTGCGCAACGTCACCGGATGCCCGATTGCGGGCGTCTGCCGGACCGAAGCGTTCGACGTGACGCCCTACGCGAAAGCGCTGGCGTGGCACCTGATCGGACATCCGGACACCCAGGAGTTCGGCCGCAAATTCAAGATTTCCTTTTCGGGGTGCGCCGAAGAAGCCTGCGCGCTGGCGCACATTCACGATATTGGCCTGGTGGCGAAGATCCAGGACGGCAAGCGCGGTTTCACCTTCTATGTGGGCGGCGGGCTCGGCACGGTTCCGCAGCAGGCCAAGCTGATGGCCGATTTTGTCCCCGAAGAAGAGCTGCTGCCGCTGACGCAGGCGATTTGCCGCGTGTTCGCGCGGCTGGGCGAAAAGAAGAACCGCAACACGGCGCGGCTGAAGTTTGTCATCCAGAAGATCGGGCTGCCCGAGTTCACGCGCCTGGCGTATGAAGAGCGTAAAATTCTGAAACCCGAGCCGCGCTGGACCGAGTATCTGAAGGATGTCGCGGCCTACCGGGAAGAGGCCAGCCGGCCGCCGGCGCTGCTGCAGATTTCCGGCCCCGCCGATGCCGAGTTCGAGCGTTGGCGCCGATCGAATGTTTACCAGCAGAGGCAATCGGGACACGTGACGGTCACGATCACGCTGCCGCTCGGCGACATCACGGCGGATCAGCTGCGCGCGGTGGCCGATATGGCTCGGAAGTACACGAAGGAGACGGTGCGCTCGACCGTGGAGCAGAACCTCGTGCTGCGCTGGGTCAGCGAGGCCGACCTGCCGAGCCTCTACGGCGATCTCCAGGCGGCGGAACTCGCGCAGGCCGGAGCGGGAACGATTGTCGACGTGGTCTCGTGCCCTGGCACCGACACCTGCAAGCTCGGGATTTCGTCATCGCGGGGCCTGGCCGGCGAACTGCGGTCGCGGCTGCTGGCCAAAGGCTACGAACTCGACGAAGCCATCCGCGGGCTGCACATCAAGATCAGCGGCTGCTTCAACTCCTGCGGCCAGCATCACGTCGCCGATCTCGGCTTCTACGGCATGAACCGGACCAAGAACGGCTACACGGTGCCGCATTTCCAGGTGGTGCTCGGCGGGAAGTGGGAGGAAAACGCGGGAGCCTACGGGCTGGCGATCGGGGCAATCCCGTCCAAGCGTATTCCGGAAGTGGTCGATCGCATCACGTCCCGGTATATTGCGGAACGCCAGCCGGAGGAGACGTTTCACAGTTTCGCCAAGCGCATCGGGAAGGCGGCGCTGAAAGCGATGATCGACGATCTGGCCTTTGTTCCGCCGCACGATGCCGATCCAAGCTTCTATGTCGATTGGGCGGACGCGCGCGAATACACTATCGGCGACATCGGCATCGGCGAGTGCGCCGGCGAAGTGGTGACTCCGCTCGAATTTCAGCTGACTTCCTGCGAGCGGGAGGCGTTCGAAGCGCAGCTCGCGCTGGAAGCCGGAGACGTTTCCAAGGCGGCGCGAACCGCGTACGAATCGATGCGCAATGCCGCCCAGGCGCTGCTGGCGTGGCGCGCGGTGCCGCACGAGTTTACCTCCGAAGGCATCGCGGATGCGTTCAAGCGCGCGTTTTACGATACCGAGCTGTTTTTTGATCCGTTCGTGGGCGGCAAGTTCGCCCAGTATTACTTCGCGGCGCATGAGCAGCGAAACCAGCCCTATGACGCGGAAAAGGCGCACCGCTTGATCGAAGAAGCACAGCTGTTCATCGAGGCGTCTCATGCGTTCTACGGGCGCCTGAGCGCTCAGAAGGTGCCGGTCTTAGCCTGATGGATATCCAACATTTCCGCGTTAAAGTGTTCGCCACGCCGGACAGCCATCCCCGGCTGGGAAATGCGATCCCGGTGTTTCACCGCTGGATTCAGGATAAGCGTCTGCCGGAGATGATGATCGACGTGTCCGATTACGAGCACGTGCCGTCCGGCCCCGGCGTGATCCTGGTTTGTCACGAAGCGATCTACGGATTAGATGAGGGAAAAGGAAGGCTCGGCATGCTTTACAACCGCCGAACCGCCTTGAACGGCAGCGTAGAAGAGCGGCTGCGGCAAGCCATCGCTGCCGCGGAGTCCGCCGCCGGGATGCTGGAACAGGAGCCGGAATTCGCGGGCAAGCTGCGGTTCAACCGCAAGGCCTGGGAAGTGGCGGTCAACGACCGCGCTCTGGCTCCGAACAACGAAGACACGTGGGAGGCATTGGAGCCCGTCATCCGCAAGGTGTTCGATGACAAGCTCGGGGCGGGGCAATACCAACTGCAGAATCACGCCGCGGATGCGCGCGAGTTGTTCCGCGTTACGGTTGAACCGTGACCCGGACCTTCGCGGTGGTCCAGCAGCACTGAAACCCGCCGCCGCCTTCGCCGGAGTAATCGTTCGCGGTGACGTTCAGCATGTAGTCGCCGGGCTGGCTGAACGTGGCGGTGGTGGTTGATTTGCCGTTGAACGCCGCGCCACCAGCACGCTCCAGCTTTTCCACTTCCGGCCTGGTCTTCGAAAAGACTACTTCGCCGGGGCCGCGGTACTTGCTCCAAGTCAATACGACCGGGCCGGCCAGGTTCTTCGGCGGCGCTCCCGACGACGTAGTCAGCTTGGCATCGTCCGACGCGAACACGGTCAGCGGGACCGGTGTACCCGCCTTGGCAGTGCGATTCACGGTCAACCCTTGAGGGCCCTGAACCGTCGGACCACCTTCGTCGAAGCGGAGGACGGGCGGCGTATTGTGGACGGCTGCTTCTTCGAATGGCGAAATCTCATAATCCGTCTTCAAGCCGGCCGGGATGACGGTGGTCTGACCGTTGGCGACTATGGTCCAGGTGAGCCGCTTGTCGCCAAAATCGGCCGGCACTTTGACGGCAAACAGTCCCCACTGCCGGCCGGGCAAGAAATGGGTGGGTTGGCCCTGATCGGGTCCGCCGGGGTCGATCCGGTTGTTGGGGCCGACCGGAATGTCCAGCGCCTGCCCGGTATTGCGGTTGAAATATCCGAGCAACAGGCTGAATGTGCCGTCCGGGTTCTTGAACCAGCCTTCAAACGCCCCGGTCACGCTCGCGCCGGATTCATGCAGCGGTTCGAGCGGCAGAGACTGCGGCCATGCGAGCGCCGCGGCGGCTGCCAGCAGCAACCCGGCGCGTTTCCAGGAATCGAGCAGCATGTCTATTGTTTTCGGGCTTCGCTCACCTGAGCCTTGCCGTGCTTGGCGGCCCACGCGTTGTAGTCCTCGTCGCTGATGTAGGTGACGTTCATCCAAGCGTGGCCCATCTCGTCGACTGTCCGGTCGCCGAACCCGACCCACTGGTCGGGATCCGGATTGTTCGGGTTGGCCCGCGTATTGTCGTACCAGGCGGTCACCTTGATAATGGTCCCCTTGGGCAGCACGGGGGCGGCGTCATCGGCGTAGATGTAGTTCGTCATCCAGTTGAAATTGAACTTGCCGACGTAGCTGATGACCTGGGTGCTGCCGTCGGGAAGGATGGCTTCCACTTCCATCGCTTTGCCGCGCAGGTGCATGTGCGGCTGGAAATTTTCCAGGATTGCCGGGCGCGGCAGCACGGTGAAGTTCTGCGATTCGACGATGGAGTTTGGCGGAATGTCCACGAGGCGGCTGCGATCGGCGCCCTTCACCGCCTGGAAGGGCGTCAGGTAGGTGCGGTACTTCGGCTCCTGGCCTTTCGGGTAAAGCCAGATACCCAGTTCGACGTGATCGCGAATCTCTTCGCCGACGGCGTGAATGTGAATGTCCCAGGAGATCTTCGATCCGGGCTTCAGGAGCTTGCCGGTATCGGGACGATAGAGGTCGTACCCTTTGCCGATGGCCCACTCCATCAGCAGGGCCCGCCCGCGCACGTCGGCCGTGCTGCCGGGCAGGATGGATTCCGGATCGTCCTGCGCCAGATAGGCGACGGCATGATGCGTGATCCGGCGGCCGGCGAGCGAGCCTGGACGCATTTCGACGGCCTTTACCCAGCGCGGCTCGGTGATGGGAATGTCGCTGGTCGGCCGCCACCAGACATCCTGGTGATGCGCGGCCATGGTGTACGGCTCGGATTTAATAACCAGGTCCGGCGGCCCGAGTTCCTTGGCGGCCTTCCACTCATCGGCATCCGGCCACTTCTTGGGCGCCGGCATGTCTTTCGGATCGCCCATGGGCGCGCCCGTATCCACCCAGCGCGCAATGACGTCGATCTGCTCCTGCGAGAGCGACATGTCGTTTTTGAACTTCTTGACTCCGACGGTGGGATCGATATGCCAGGGCGGCATCTGGCGCGTCACTACGCGCTCGCGGATGGCTTTGGCCCAGGGACGAGTCTCTTCATACGTGACCAGCGACATCGGCGCCATCGACCCTTTGTGATGGCACTCCTGGCATTTCTCCTGGAGAATCGGGGCGATGTCCCTGGCGAATGTAGGCTGCGAGGCCGAGGGCTTCGCTGAATCGGCGGCCCAAGCCGGCCCTCTGCAAACCGCGACGGCGGCCAGCGTTGCGACCGCCAGGAAAGCTCGCAAATCGAACCCAGACTGGAACATAGACAGTGTCCTCCCCCCCCTCCGGAACCGACCGCCTGACAGTCTATCCCCCTGGAAAATCGTTGTCAAACGGGGTGGCGTGCGAATTCGAATGTTTTCTGGAACGTTATGAACCGAAGGTTCTGACGCTCTGGGGATCGATTCTCCACACCATTCGCTAACCTTTCGACGGCTTGTATGAAAACGCACACTGCGTCAACATCGAGGGGACGTTTCCGTACACTTGGAAAGGATCCGGTAAACCTTGCATCCCAGCCAGTCACCCCGTTTTGGTCCCATGGTGGTCAGTCTGTTTGCCGCCATGTGGTTAGGTCTTCCCGCCGTGGCGCAGCTTTCGGTCACTCTCTCGCCGTCGAACAACATCCAGCAGGCAGTCGATCAGAATCCGGAAAACACGACGTTCGTTCTGCAGGCCGGCGTCTACCGGCTCCAATCGGTGCAGCCGAAGAATGGAGACTCTTTCATCGGCCAGCCCGGAGCCGTTCTGAATGGCGCGCAGGTGCTGACGGCGTTCACGCGTTCGGGAAAACTCTGGGCCGTTACCGGGCAGACCGAACAAGGACAGCAGAATGGCGTCTGCGACGCGGACCATCCCCGGTGCATGTACGCGGAAGATCTGTTTTTCGACAACCGCCCGCTGTTGCACGCCGCTTCGCTGGATGCCGTGACCGCCGGCAAATGGTATTTCGACTATCCGAATCAGACCGTCTATTTCGCGGACGATCCGACCGGTCATACGGTGGAGATCAGCACGGCGCGGAGCGCCTTCTGGGGCCCGGCCAGCAACGTCACGATCAAAGGGCTGGTGATCGAGAAGTACGCGATCCCGGCGCAGTTTGGAGCGATTGGGGATCAGTATCCCGGCACGAACTGGACGATTACGAATAACGAGGTTCGCTGGAACCATGGCACCGGTATCAGCATCGGCGATTGGACGCAAGTGCTGGGGAACTACATCCACAACAATGGACAGAAGGGGATTGGCGGCGTCACGATGAATTCCGTCGTGCAGGACAACGAAATTGCGCGCAACAATTACGCCGGATTCGACGTCGGCTGGGAAGCGGGAGGCGCCAAGTTTGCGGTGAGCAGTGGAATGGTCGTGCGCGGTAACAACGTACACGACAATTACGGGCCGGGAATCTGGTTCGATATCGATTCCATCAACAACCTTATCGAGAACAATACGGTGACCAGCAACTACTCAGGGCCGGGCATTCAGTACGAGATCAGCTATAGCGCGGTGATCCGGAACAACACCGTTCGCTACAACTACGTGCCGAACGGCGGCTGGTGGATGTGGGGTTCGCAGATTCTGGTGCAGAATTCCAGCGGAGTGGAGGTCTACGGCAATACGGTCGACGTGCTGCCCACTCGCGGAAACGCAATCGGGATCATCAATCAGTATCGCGGCTCAGGTCCCTATGGCTTGCGCGAAGCGACGAACAACTACATTCACGACAACACGATCATCACCCGCCGGAGCCCGCAGGGCGCCACAGGGCTGGTTGCCGATTGGGATGCTCAGAACATTCTGGCCAACGGCAACAACCGGTTCGACTACAACACCTATCACGTGAGCGATGGAAGCCAGTATCAGTGGGCGTGGGGAACGGGTTTTACATGGGCCGGCTTCCAGCAACTGGGGCAGGAGGCGCACGGAACCATCGATAACCAGGTGCCGCCGCCCGGCATGGAAGCGGCGTTCGAGAATCTGGCTCAATAGGGAGCCGCAATTGGGGAGCGGGCTGACGCCAGGCCGCCCCCCAGACTTGCCGCTCAGAACGCGTACTTGACCGCGAATTGCATGATCCGCGGGGAGACGTCCGCCAGGATCTTTCCGAAGTTGCTGCTGTTCAAGGCCGAGCCCGAGACTCCGCCCACCAGACTCACGGCAGCCGGATTCAGGAAATTGACCCGGTTTTCGAGGTTGAAGGCCTCGGCGCGGATTTCGAGCGATTGCTTTTCCCGGATCGGGAAACGTCTCGAAAGCGCCAGATCCACATTGAAATAACCGGGGCCGGCCAGATTGTTATTGCCGAGGTTGCCGAGCGTTCCGGGCGCCGGCGAGCCAAACGCGGCGCGGTTGAGCCAGCACGTGTAGTTCCGGTTCGCGCAGTAGGGATCGGTCGAAAGCAGATTGGGCCGCTGGTTGCCGATTCCGCTCAGGGCGTTATCCACGCCCGTCGTTACGGCGAAATAGGCTCCGGTGTGAGCCCCGACGATCGGCGCGAGCTGCCAGTTACCGGCGATCCACTGAAGCGGCCGCGATTTGTAGTGCGGCGATTGAAGCACGGCTGACAAGTTGAAATTCTGCCGGACGTCGACCGACGCACAGTTGCCGCGGTCAAAGCGGCGGTTGTTGGGATCCAGATAAATGGGGCCGGAAAGTTCCGTGGTCTGCAGGTCGGAGATGCAGTGCGCCAGCGTGTAGTTGGCCAGCATGGAGAAGTTTTTGGCGAAGCGGTGCTCGGCCGAAACAATCAACGCGTTGTAGCTGCCCGTGCCTCCGTCATCCAGATACTCCACGGTTCCGTAGTAGGGTCCCTGGCTCGGATTGAGCTTGGTAAACAGACGCCGGGCCTGGGTGGTGGCGGTGGTCGCGCCCGGAGCGTAGATGGCCGGGTTCAGTTCCTTATCCGTCCACAGGTGCATCGTGTTGTTGCCCATGTAGCTGGCCTTGACCAGCCAGCTCGATCCCAGCTGTTTCTGGATGGTCAGGTTCCACTGTTCCACGTAGGTGTTCTGCACGTTGAGCGGAACGCTTTCGTAGTAGCCGGCGGTGGGGTACGGCGTATTCTTGTTTTGAATCGTCGGGAACGGGTTTCCTCCCGGATATCCCAGCCACGGATTGGCAAAACCTCCCGGCGGATTGGTGAGGGTAATCGACGATCCCCACAGAGGTTCGGTCGCGTAGTTGTAGTAGAACAGCGTGTGCGGCATGTCATAGAAGATGCCCCACGAGGCGCGGATGAGGGTCTTGCCGTCGCCCTTGGGATCCCAAGCGATGCCGACGCGCGGCGCGAAATTCAACCACGTGGTCTTGTTGGGGCGGCCGCCGGTGTCAAACCCGGGGTCGCCCGGATACAGGGTGCCGGCCGGGGCATTCGGGTACACGGTGGAGTGCACGTTATTCAGGAAATCGGCCATATCGAAATGCGAGACCTGCCCGTTGAGCAGCCGGCCATTGAGATAGGGTTCCCAGCGCAGGCCGTAGTTGACCGTCAAATGCGAATTCACCTTCCAGTTGTCCTGGGCATACAACCCGATGTAGTTCCACTTCTCGTTGTCATGCGAGATGTTGATCTGAGTGAAGGAGTCGAGCGCGCCCGCGATGAAATCCGCCATCGAATTCCCCTGATATCCGAGAGCGGCGTTGGTGGTGGCGTTCCCGTTGAACGTAAACAGGCCGTTGCAATACACGCAAAACGTGGTGGCCTGCATGGGACGGATGTAGTTGGCGCCGAACTTCATCTCGTGCGAGCCCTTGACCAGGCTGAAGTCGTCGTTGAACTGGTACGTGGTGGTGTTGACCAGTCCCGGCGTCGCGAAGCCGCCCGCGCTGGAGAAATCGCCCGTGATGTTGATGTTGGAATAATGCGGGAGAGGTTCGTAAATGTTCTGGACGCCAATGCTCGACGGCGTAATGATGGGCACCTGAAACTTCGTAATGCCCACGCGATCGAGCGTGGCGCGGAAACTGTTCAGGGCCCCGGCGCTCACGATATAGGTATGGCCCAAAACCAAGGAGTTCACGGTGTCGTCGGTGCCCGCGTTCTGAACCGACAATTCGGTGCCTGTGAAACTCGACGGCGTCAGGCTGTGGGTGGCAAAATACCGGCCAAAGAAGGACTGCTTGGAGTTGATCTGGTAATCGATTTTCCCCAGCCCCATGTGCTCGTTCTGGTTGGCGATCATGGTGTAGGTTGTGTTTCCGCACGGCTCCGGGCCAACCGGGAAGGCCTTCGCCATGTTGACCGCCTGCGGGCTGATCTGCGCGGGCGTGAGCATGTTGTTGACGTAGGGCCCGCCCAGCGTCTGCGGCGTCTTGAAGCACTGCGATTCGTATGCCCGGAAATCGCCGTTGAGCATGGAAGGAGTCGGAATCACGGCGGGGGTCGCCGCGGGCGCCGACCGGATCAACGTGCCTTGATAGCCGAAGAAGTAGAACAGCTTGTTCTTTTCGATGGGCCCGCCCACCGTGCCGCCGAACTGATTGCGTTTGAGGTTGTCATTGACCGGCGCAAAGAAGTCCCGCGCGTTGAACGCGCCGTTGCGCACAAACTCGAAGGCATCGCCGTGAATCTCGTTGCTCCCCGACTTGGTCACGACGTTCACCGCGCCCGCGGAGTGCTGCCCGTATTCGGCCGGCAAGGCGCTGGTCTCCACTTTGAATTCCTGCACCGCGTCGGGGAAGGGAAGCGGCAGGTTCAGGTTGTTGAACACGTCGTTATGGGTTCCGCCGTCCATCAGGTACGTGGTCCCGTTCAGCATTCCGCCCGCCACGCTCACCAGAGCCTCATTCGGATAGTTCTTGCTGGACATCAGATTGCCCGTGGTGGGCGCCTGCCCGAATCCCGACTGCACCGTGTTGGCTCCGCCGGCGAGCGTAATGAGCTGCGTCACCTGGCGGCCGTTGAGCGGCAGCTCGACCACCTGCTGCTGGTTGACCACCTGGCCGACGCCGCTGCTATGGCTTTCCACCATCGCCGCCGCGGCCTCCACCTCCACGGACTGCGAGATGGCTCCCAGGGTCAGCACCGGGTCAATCGTGGGAGCCGTATCGACCTGCAAGACGATCCCGTTTTGCACGAAAGTCGCGAACCCTTCCTTCTTCACTTCCATGCGGTAAGGCCCGATCGGCAGGCTGGGCAGCGAGTACGTGCCGTTGGCCGCGGAAACCGTCGTCCGCGTGATCCCCGTGTCGGTTTGCGTCACGGTAATCTGGGCGCCGGCTACACCCAACCCGCTGGCGTCCTTGACGGTTCCCGAGATCTGAGACACGGATTGAGCAAAAGCGGTAAGGACCGCAAGCGAACAGACAAGCAGCGTGATAGACAGACGCTTCCACATATTGGTTGTTCCCTCTAATAAACCCGGCCCGAAATGCGGGCCGCTGCGAGCAATCGGTGGGTTGAAAATATCATGTGCGTCCGGACGTGTCAACGACGCGGTGGGGCTATTATCACCGGGGTTGATAATCGAAATCACGGAAACAAGACGTCGGACTGATATAGAATGACTTGCAGCGCACATGGTGGCTCGGCGAATGCTCCGCTCCGGAACGGCTGGATTGGCTTTATCTTTGGCAGGCGCCTTTTGCGGCCTCCCGTTGTCGGCTCAGAAGGCCGCCGATCCACAGCCGGCGGCCGAGCGGGCTCTCCTCGATAAGTACTGCGTCACGTGTCATAACGATAAGTTGCGGACGGGCGGCTTGTCGCTGCAGCGTCTCGATCTCGCCAGCGTTCCCGGCGATGCGGAAACGTGGGAGAAGGTGATTCGCAAGCTGCGCGTCGGGGCGATGCCTCCGCCGGGCATGCCTCGGCCGGACAAGGCTTCGCGAGACGGGCTGGCGTCGTTCCTCGAATCTTCCCTCGATCGGGCTTACGCGGCGAACCCGAACCCCGGAAACGCCAGCATGCATCGGCTGAACCGCGCGGAGTACGCCAACGCCATTCGCGACTTGCTTGATTTGAAGGTGGATGCGGCGGCGCTGCTGCCGCCGGACGATGAAAGCGACGGGTTCGACAATATCGCCGACGTCTTGAAGATGTCGCCTTCCCTGATGGAGCGGTATCTGTCGGCGTCCTGGAATATCAGCCGGGAGGCGGTGGGAGACCGCCGGATCACGCCGAACACGGCCATTTACCGGGTTCGTCCGGACCTCTCCCAGGATCAGCACATCGATGGGCTGCCGCTCGGCACGCGCGGCGGCATCGTGGTGCAGCACACGTTCCCGCTGGATGGCGAGTACGTAATCAAAGTGCGGTTGTGGCGCAACACGTTCGATCTGATGCGCGGCATGGAAGACCCGCATGAGATCGAGATCAACCTCGACGGGGTCCGGATCGGCTCCGTCAGGGTGGGCGGCAGGGAGGATTTGATTAAAATGGCCGCGAATCCGGGCACGTTCGGCGCCGAGATCGATCAGAAGCTTACCGTGCGGATTCCGGTCAAAGCCGGCCCTCATACCGTTTCCGCCGACACGGTGCTCCGCAGCCATGCGGAGAAGGACGACCTGGTCAAGCCCTTTCTCCGGACTACGGTGGATGGCCTCGATATCACCGGCGACCCATCCGTCGACCGGCTAACCATCGAAGGCCCCTTCGATGCTACCGGCGTGAGCGATACCCCTTCGCGGCGGCGCATTTTTATTTGCCGTCCGGCCGAGGCGCGCGAGGAACTGCCCTGCGCGCGGAAGATTCTGGCGAAGCTGGCGCGTACGGCCTACCGCCGGCCGGTAAACGATACCGATCTCGAGACGCTGCTCAGCTTCTATCAGCGGCGGCGCAACAGCAACGGCAGCTTTGAAGCCGGAATTGAATCGGCGTTGCAGTATATTCTGGCGAGTCCCGAATTCCTCTTCCGCTTTGAAGCCGATCCGGCCGATGTGCCGGCCGGAGGGCGGTATCGAATCGGCGATCTGGCGCTCGCGTCGCGGCTCTCGTTCTTTTTGTGGAGCAGCATTCCCGATGACGAGCTGCTGAACCTGGCGGCGCAGAAGAAGCTGCACGAGCCCGCGGTGCTGGCTCAGCAGGTGAGGCGCATGCTGGCCGATCCGAAGGCGGATGCGTTGACCGCCAATTTCGCCGAGCAGTGGCTGTTCCTGCGCAACCTGAAGAGCGTGGCCCCGAATCTGGACGCTTTTCCCGATTTCGACGACAATTTGCGCGACGCGATGAAAGAGGAGACCGAACTGTTCTTCCGCAGCATCCTGCGCGAAGACAGGAGCGTGGTGGACCTGCTGACCGCCGATTACACGTTTGTGAACGAGCGGCTGGCGCGGCACTATGGGATTCCCGGCGTTTACGGCAGCCAGTTCCGGCGCGTCCATGTGGCCGACGAGGCGCGCCGCGGCTTGTTAGGCCAGGCGAGTATTCTGACGGTCACGTCTTACGCCGCCCGCACCTCGCCGGTGCAGCGCGGCAAATGGATCCTCACGAACCTTCTGGGCGTGCCGCCCCAGCCGCCGCCGCCGAATGTTCCGGAATTGAAAGAGAACGGAGACGACGGCAAGCCGCATTCGCTGCGCGAGCGCATGGAAATGCACCGGGCCAACGCGGTCTGCGCGGGATGCCACAAGGTGATGGATCCGATCGGGTTCGCGCTCGAGAACTTCGACGCGGTCGGCCACTGGCGGAAGTCGGACGACGGCGCCGTCATCGATCCTTCGGGCACGCTGTTCGAAGGCACTCACGTGGACGGGCCGGTGGCATTGCGAAACATGCTGGTAGCGCGGCCGGAGACGTTTGTGGGCGTGATGACCGAGAAAATGCTCACCTACGCGCTCGGCCGCGGCCTGGAGTATTACGATATGCCCGCGGTCCGGAAGATTGTGAACGATTCGGCTGCAAACGGGTTCCGGTTCTCTTCGATCGTGGCGGGAATCGTGAGCAGCCCCCCGTTTCAGATGAAGATCAAGAAGGCGGGCGAAGGGAATACCGTGACCGCACAGCGGTGAGATTACGGAGGTCGGCAAATGAGAATCATCACCAAGAAACATATTCCGCGCCGCACGTTTCTCCGCGGCGCCGGCGTGGCGCTGGCGCTTCCGCTGCTGGACTCGATGGTCCCGGCGCAAACCCCGCTGGCGAAGACGGCGGCGCGGCCGCAATTCCGCATGGGGCTGTGCTTCATGCCGCACGGCGCCGTCATGAGCAACTGGACGCCGGTGGGCGAAGGCACTGAATTTGAGCTGTCCCGCATCCTCAAACCGCTCGAGCCGTTCAAGAACAACCTGGTGGTGGTCAGCAACCTGGCGCATCACAATGCCGCGCCGGCTGGCCCCGGGGATAATGGCGGCGATCACACCCGCTCTCCCGCCGTCTATTTGAACGGCGTGCATCCGAAGCGCACCGACGGCGCCGATATTCGCGCGGGCACGACCATCGATCAGATCGCGGCGCAGCGCATCGGCCAGGAGACGCGCCTGCCTTCGCTCGAACTGGCGATCGAGGATTTCAGCGGGCTGGTCGGCTCCTGCGACGTGGGGTTCAGCTGCGCCTACATGAACACAATCTCCTGGCGCACGCCGACCACGCCGATGCCGATGGAGATCAACCCGCGCGTGGTCTTCGACCGCCTGTTTGGCGACGGAGCCACGGCCGAGGAACGGCTCGAACGCATCGAGCAGGAACGGAGCATTCTCGACGCGGTGACCGGCGATGTCCGCAGGCTGCAAGGCAAGCTGGGAGCGACGGACCGGAACCGGGTGGCCGAGTACCTCGACACCGTGCGGGAGATCGAGCGGCGCATCGTGCTCGCCGAGAAGCAAAACTCGGTGTCTGGCATCAACGTGCCGGCCACGCCCACCGGTATTCCCGACGACCATGAAACGCATACCAAGCTGATGTTCGACCTGATGGCCGTCGCCTTCCAGGCGGATATCACGCGGATTTCGACGTTCATGATGGCGCGCGAGGTGAGCTACCGCACGTTCCCGATGCTCGGCATTACCGAAGCGTTTCATCCGGCATCGCACCATCAGAACAATCCGGCGCGGCTGGAGCAACTGACGAAGATCAACACGTATCACGTGGGGCTGGTCGCGTACATGCTCGAGAAGCTGAAGTCGATTCGCGAGGGAGAAGGAACTCTGCTCGACCACACGCTGCTTCTCTATGGCAGCGGCATGAGCAACAGCAACATCCATAACCACTCGCCGCTGCCGGTTCTACTGGCCGGCGGCGGCGCTGGAACGTTGAAGGGCGGGCGGCATCTGAAATATCCGGAAGAAACGCCCATGGCGAACCTGCTGCTCACGATTCTGCATAAGGCCGGTGTGGAGCAGGAAAGCATCGGGGATAGCACCGGGCCGCTCTCGGAGGTGTAGCGCGTGAAAACCATTTTGCTGCTGGCCGGCTTCGGCCTCGTTTCGTGTGCCTTCGGGGGTTCGGAAGCCGCCGACGCGGCGCAGCGCCGGGACTGGCCGGCCGTGCGCGCGCTCACGGCAAAGCACGCCGATTTGAATGCGCCGCAGCCGGACGGGACGACGGCGCTGCAGTGGGCCGCTCATTGGAACGACAGCGAAGCCGTAAAGATGCTGCTGGCGGCGGGCGCCAATCCGAAGCCGGCGAACCGCTACGGCGTCACGCCCTTGTCGGAAGCAGCGGCCGCGGGAAACGCGGGCGTCATCAAGATGCTGTTGGATGCCGGCGCTGATCCGAAGACCCTGACCACGCCGGATGGGGAGACGGTGCTGATGACGGCGGCCCGGTCAGGCAGCGTCGATGCGGTGAAGATCCTGCTCGAGCGCGGCGCCGATGTCAATGCCAAGGAAAACTACCGCGGCCAAACGGCATTGATGTGGGCCGCCGCGGAGCGGCATCCGGATGTTGTCAAGGTGCTGCTCGATCATGGCGCGGATTGGAAGGTGCAGTCGGTCTCGCGCGAAACCACCATCCCAAAGCTGAGCGCGGCCTCATCGATCACCCCCATGGCGCGAGGAGGCCTGACGGCTTTTCATTTCGCCGCGCGCGAGGGAGTGATTGAAACCGGGCGGGTCATGCTGGATGCCGGCGTGGACATCAACCAGCTCGATGCCGACGGCAACACCGCGCTGGTCACTGCGATCCTGAACAAGCGATATAGCTACGCCAAGTTCCTGCTCGACCGCGGCGCGGATCCCAATATCGCGGATGTGCGCGGGCGCGCGGCGTTGTACGCGGCCATCGACATGCGGAACCAGGACTACTCCGCCATGCCGGCCCACAAGGAAGACGACCCGCTGTCGAGCCTCGATCTGATTCAGGCCCTGCTGGACCGGGGGGCGAACCCCAACGCGCAGTTGATCAAGAATATTCCGGGCCGGAGCGGCATGGACGCGGGCGACACCGCGTTGGGCGCCGGCGCAACGCCCTTAATGCGCGTCGCGCGGGCCGGCGATGCCGCGGTGATGCGGCTTCTGCTTGCCAAAGGCGCCGATCCCAAGCTGACGACCAAGGACGGGAACACGGCGTTTCTGTTCGCGGCGGGTATCGGGTATCGCGACAAGAACACGAAGGGCACGGAAGCCGAGGCGCTGGAGGCCGTCAAACTGGGCCTCTCGCTCGGCGCGGATATCAACGGCGTCAACAATCGCGGAGAAACGGCGCTCCACGGGGCCGCCTTCCGGGGCGCGGACACGTTGGTGCAATTCCTGGTGGATCACGGCGCCGACCTGAACGCCAAATCGAAGCAAGGTTTCACGCCGCTGGACGAAGCAATGGGCAAGACCGTGGTGGCCCAGCTGCCGGTCCCTCACGACAGCACGGTGGCGTTGCTGCGCAAGCTGGGCGCCGTCGAGGGCAAGCAGACTAAGCCGGATTCGCCGGTCGCCGCGCGGCAGTAAAGGCCTGATCGAAGGCCGCCGGCTCGGCATTCGCAGTTCGGCGAACAGTCGTATTGTCAAACGGGTTCTCATTCTGTCGCTCCCGCTATCGCGTCTGCGATCTCCTGCTACGGTAGGATGTGATGCGTTCCGTTGCGTACATGCTGCTGCTGGCGGTTGCGGCACACTCTCCCGCAAAAGCTCAAGAGAATCGAATTCCGGTCAAAGTCGTGGTGGTCACGATGTTCGAGCGTGGCGCGGATACTGGAGACCAGCCGGGCGAACTGCAGTACTGGGTGGAGCGCAATCACCTTGATCGGGTCCTGCCGTTTCCGCAGGGTTTCCACGACCTGCGCATGAATCGCGACGGCGTGCTCGCGCTGCTGACGGGAGTGGGGACCGCGAAGGCCGCGGCAGCGGTCATGGCGCTCGGCGCCGATCCGCGTTTTGACTTGACGAAAGCGTACTGGCTGGTCTCCGGCATCGCGGGAATCAATCCGGAACGCGGCAGTCTGGGCTCGGCGGCTTGGGCGGAATGGGTGGTCGATGGCGATTTGGCGCGCGAGATCGACGCGCGCGAGATCCCCACCGGCTGGAAGACCGGGTATCTGCCGCTCCGCGGTTCCAAGCCCTACGAGGAGCCTCACGACACGAGCGAGGGCGAGGCGTATCACCTCGACGCGGAGTTCGTCGAATGGGCGTTCCGGCTGACCGAACACGTGCCGCTCGCCGATTCGGAAGCGATGAAGGCCGCACGCAGCCGGTACGAGTTTGCGAACGCGCGGCGCCCTCCCTTCGTGATGAAAGGCGACACGCTGTCGGCCGGCACGTTCTGGCACGGCCGCCTGTTGCACGAGTGGGCGAGCGCCTGGGTCCCGTACCAGACCGGCGGAAAGGGCACGTTCGTGACGACCGCGATGGAAGACACCGGAACCATGCAGTCGCTCACGCTGCTGGCGAAGGCAGGCAGCGCGGATTTGCATCGCGTGCTGGTTCTGCGGACCGCGAGCAACTACGATCAACCGCCGCCCGGCGTGACGGCAGCCGAAAACCTGGCGCGCACGAAAATCGGCCAGTACGCGGCCTATCTGCCGGCCCTGGAGGCGGCATGGCGGGTCGGGAACACGGTTGTGGAAGAACTGGTGCGGAACTGGGCGAAGTATCGCGATCGGACGCCCGCGGCTACAGGCTCCAGCCTCCGTCGATGATGTGGATTTGGCCGGTGGTATACTCCGCGGCCGCGAGATAGACCGCGAGTTCCGCGATCTCTTCGGGCCGGCCAATGCGGCCGATCGGCTGGCGCGCGATGAAGGCGGCGCGTGCTTTTTCGTAGTCGCCCTGCGCGCGGAGGCGATCCTGCAGGGACGGCGATTCCACCGTTCCGGGACAGATGGCGTTGCAGCGGATGCCTCTGGTCACATAATCGGCCGCTACCGACTTGGTAAGGCCGATGACGGCGGCTTTGGTCAGGCTATACGCAAATCGCGAAGGCACGCCCTTGATGCTGCTCGCCACCGAGGACATATTCAGGATCGAACCGCTGCCTTGCGCCAGCATGCCGGGGAGGAATGCCGCGATGGTGCGATACATCGATTTGACGTTCAGATCGAAGGCGAAATCGAGGTCGTCTTCGCTGCAGTCCAGAACCGTGCCGTTGTGAACGTAACCGGCGCAGTTAAACAGGACGTCAATGGCGCCGGTCTCGGAGGCGAACCGGCGGACGGCGGCGGAGTCGCGAACATCCAAAGGCCGGGTCGTTACGCCCGGCAGCCGTTGCAACTCCTCCAATTTCGGTACGTTGATGTCGGTAGCCCAGACACGCGCGCCGGCACGGGAGAAGGCTTCGGCAGTGGCGCGGCCAATCCCCTGCGCGGCCGCGGTGACGACCACTTGCTTGCCTGTCAACTGCATTCTGGCGCGGGCTACTGGCGGACGGCGGGCGCGGGTTCGCCGGTAAGATCCTCGAACGAAGCGGGCGGGTTGTAGTACAGGATGCGCTGGCAACTTTCGCAGGCCATGATTTTGTCGCCGCGTTTCAGTTCCTGAGCGAATTGCGGCCGGAGCGCCATTTGGCACGCGCTGCAACGGCCTTCAAGCGCTTCGGCGACTCCAATGCCGCGGCGCGCTTTCCGCACCCGCTCATAAAGCTGGTAGGTGGACGGGGTGACCTGAGCTACGATCGCGGCGCGTTCTTTGTTCAGTTCATCGGCGGCCTTTTGGTCGGCGGCCGTGCGCTCGCGCGCCTGCTCTTTCTCCGCCTCCACTTGGGCGCGCTCGGCCTTCAACGCGGCTTCCGCCGCCTTGACGTTCTTATCGAGCGGTTCGGATTCCGTCATCAGTTCCAGGATGCGGTCCTCGAACCGGCGGATCTCCTTCTCGCAGAATTCGATTTCGTGCTGGAATGCCCGGTATTGCTCGTTGGTCTTCGCCTGGAGCATCTGATCCTTGAGCTTGGAAATCTTCTGCTCCTGGATCTGGATATCGCCCTCGCACTTCTTCCGCTCCTTCTGGTTGGCGGCGAGAGCGGCGCGGTCGGCTTCGAGTTTGCGCTCGTGCGACACCAGCTTTTTTTCGATCTCGGCGATGTGTTTGGGAAGGGCGGTGATTTCGCGTGTCAGATCCGCCACCCGGTGATCAATTTCTTGAAGGCGGATCACCAACTTCAAGTCGGAATGCATTGCTTACTTGCAGTTTAGCATGCGCGGCGGAATCGCCGGGCCGGACGCGCTACTGCGCCGCCATGGCGTTGGTCACTACGGGGATGCCGCGCTCCTTCATCAGGCGCGCCAGCAAAGCGACCGTATCGGCGTGGTAGATGGCCGAAGCCATCCCGATCGGCACGCCTTCCGCCCAGTTGAGCGGAGTCATTTTCACACTGCGCGCGCCGAAGCCGTAATCCTCGCCATTATCTTTGGCATCGAGTTTCGCGCCGCGATCCACCAGCAATTGCACCACCTGGTTGGCGGCTTTGTACGCAGCGCCGTGCAGGGCGGTAATTCCGTGGTCGTTCACCGCGTTCACGTCAGCGCCGCGGTCGAGAAGCAATTTCACCAGTTCCAGAGTTTCGCCGGCGGAGTATTCCCGCATCATGCCTTCGGCCCAGCCGACCCCGGAGGCCACCATCAGCGGTGTCGTGTGGTCAAACGTCGGGATCTGCGGATCGGCGCCGTGCGCAAGCAGCAGGCGGACCACTGTCAGATCGCCGCAGAGAGCCGCGCGCAATAGCGGCGTGGCGCCGGCTTCCTTCAGCCACAAGGCGGACATTCCCTGGTGGACCTCGGTGTCGGCCTGAATGCGGGCGTTGGGATTGGCGCCGCGATCGAGCAGCGCCTGGACGAACTCCAAAGCGCCTTCCGAAGGCGGACCGGGGACTGCCGTGATCTCCTGGTTGCGGTTCTTGACGGCCAGGTAGAGCGGCGTCCAGTTCTTTCCGTTCCCCTGGTTGGGATCCGCGCCCTGATCGAGCAGGAATCGCGCCAGGTTATAGAATCCGTTCTGCACCGCAACCAGCAACGGCGTGCTGCCGTCGACCGTAGCCTGATTGACCTTGGCGCCGGCCGCGAGCAATACCTTCACGCAATCCATGGCGCCTTCGCGCGCCGCGAAGTGCAGCGCCGTCAGGCCGCCGATCTGGCGCGCGGTTGGCGCGGCGCGGCCGCTGGCCCCGAACACCACCGTGCTATTCACAAATCCGAGCCCGCGGCGGCCGATGGGCGTCAGCACCTTCGATTGAGCGTGCACATCGGCCCCATGCGCGATGAGTAATCGGACGATCTCAGCATGCCCCTGCTCGGCCGCCCACATCAAGGCGGTGGTGCCGCGGAGAGTTTCGGCCGCGTTCACTTGCGAGCCGTGTTCGAGCAGCACGCGAACGCCCTCGACGCTGCCGCTGCGCGCAGCCATCATCAGGGGAGTTTCGCCATGAGTGAGCAGAGGCGCGTTGGGATCCGCGCCGGCTTCGAGAAGCGCCCGGATCATCGGAGCGCTACCGTTTTCAGTCGCAAGGAACAAGGGAGTCGCGCCATCGCGATTAGCCGCGCGCGCGTTGGCGCCGGCCCGGATCAGCACACCCGCCATCTCGAGGTCGTCCCAGTGGGCGGCCCAATGGAGCCCGGTTGCGCCGTCGGCCTGCGCCGCATTCACGTCCGCGCCGCGCCCGAGCAATGCGCGGACGGCTCCCCGGTCCCGGTGCATGGCGGCGTCGGCCACCTCGGCGGTCGAGGCAAAGGCGGTCGACGTGCACAGAGCGGCGGCCGCCAGGATCTTAGAGAGAGACCGGTTTCGTGCTGTCGCCAAGGTTTTCCTTCTCCACGCCGCACAAATGCAGCGTCGCCAGCAGCAGATTTGCCGTCGAACCGGCGGCCTTGATGTGCCGCCCGCCTTTATGCCGGCCCATCGCGCCGCCCGCCAGCACGTGGCCGACGTTGCGATGGCTGTGCAGGTTCGAATCCCCCATATTGCTCGCCCACAGAATCAGTGTGTTGTCCAGGAGCGTGCCGTCGCCATCCGGGGTGAACTTCAACTTGTTCAGGAAGTACGGCAGGCTGCCGACGTGGAAGCGGTTGATCTTCGCCCAGTCTTCCAGCCGCTTCGGCGCGCCGCCATGATGCGAGGCCGCATGGTTGGCGGTCGGCACGCCGGATTCCGGATAGCTGCGCATGCTCACATCGTGCGCAATCATGAAGGTTGAAACGCGCGTGATGTCCGCGCGGAAAGCCAGAGCCTGCAGATCCCACATCAGGTTGATGTGCTCGGTGAACGATTCGGGAATACCGAAGGGCACCTGGGCATCCACCGAGGCAGCCGAAGCCTTGGCCGCGTTCTGCAGCCGCCGCTCGATTTCGCGGATGTCTTCGAGATATTCGTTCAGTCGGGTGCGGTCCGTATTCGGCAGCGTCCGGTTGAGCCGCGCGACTTCGCCGGTGACGGCATCCAGAAGGCTGGCCTCGGCCTGTTTGCGCGCGGCGCGTTCGCGGGGATTGCTGCCGTCTCCGAACAGCCGCTCGAAAACCACCTGCGGATTGGCTTCATGCGGCAGAGGTTTCGTCGGAGTCGCCCAGGAAACCGAATTCACGTACGCGCAGCTGTATCCCCACGGGCAAGTAGCCAAGGCGCTCTGATCCTCGATGCCCAGTTGAATGGAAGGCAGGGGGGTGTCCTGGCCGTACTTCTGCGCGATCATCTGGTCGATGGTGGTGCCGAGATAGATATCCTCGCTGACCGTCTTCTTCGGCGGCATGCCGCTGAAGACGGCGGCGCTGCGCGAGTGGTCGCCTCCCGTTTCGCCCGGCGGCGGCATGGAGGCGGTGGCGTCGAGCCCGCTGATGACGGTAATGTTCTCCCGCCAGGTGTCGAGCGGCTTCAGCACGAATGGCAGCTCGCCGAGCGGGCCTTCCGTTTCAATGCGCCAGTACTCCGGCGCCCAGCCATGCGCATTGAAGATGCCGACGAATCGCGGAGCCTTCGGAGCGGCCGCGGCGCGCGCTGCCGGCGTGAGCGCGGGGAACATCGAATCCAGCAGCGGCACCCCCAACGCCACGCCTGCGCCGCGCAACAGCATACGGCGCGAAAGGTGTTTCCTGGAAATGAACATGCTATTTGCGGGCCAGCTGAGTGCCCCCCTCCGGCTTGCGGTTCATCTGGAATGCGTCGCTGTTCACGATACCCAGAACGAGCGATGAAAATCTGTAGTGGGTCGCGGCGGCTTCGCGCAGGATCGCCCGGACTGTCGGCATGTCCTGGTACTCCACTCCCCGGCCGAGCCCATATGTCAGCAGTTTCTCCGTGAACGTCCGAAGAAACTGCGGCGAATACCGCAGCAGCGCCTGGCGGAGATCGACGACGCCGTTGATTTTCGTGCCGTCGGTCAACTGCCCCGAAGCGTCCACGGGCCGGCCATATTGCGTGCTCCGCCACCTCCCGATTCCGTCGAAGTTTTCGAGGGCAAAACCGATCGGGTCGATCATGCGATGGCAGCTCGCGCAGGCCGGATTCGCTCGATGCTGTTCCATGCGCTGCCGCATCGTCTGATCGGCGCCGGCATTCGCCCCGTCGGCGGATTTGAGCGGCGGCACGTTGGGCGGAGGATCCGGCGGCACGGTGCCGAGAATATTCATGAGCACCCATTTGCCGCGCTGCACCGGCGACGTGCGGTCCGCAATCGAGGTTGCCAGCAGCACGCTGCCTTTACCGAGCAATCCGCGCCGCACATCCAGGCCGCCCTCGAGCTTCACGCGGCGGAACTGGCTTCCGTATACATTGGGAATTCCATAGTGCGCCGCCAGCCGTTCGTTGACGAACGTGTAGTCCGCGTCGAGCAGATCGACGACGCTGCGGTCTTCCCGCACGATGCTTTCGAAGAACATCTCGGCTTCCGTGCGGAAGGCCTGCCGGAGATTGTCATCGAAATCCGGATAGATGATGCCTTCCGGAGTGGCATTCTGCAAAGTGCGTAACTGCAGCCATTGCCCGGCAAAATTTTTCACCAGTTCATGAGAGCGCGGGTCGGCCAGCATGCGCCGCACCTCTTGTTTCAGAACCGACGGATCGGCCAGGTCCCCAGCTTCGGCGTGTTTGAGAAGTTCTTCGTCGGGCCCGCTGCTCCACAGAAAGAAGGAGAGCCGGGATGCCAGTTCGCGGCCGCTGACCCGATACGGCTGCCCCGGTTTGACTCCCTCCGGCCCCGCTTCCGCCCGGAAAATGAATTCCGGGTGTGCCAGGATGAACTGCAGCCCTCGTTCGATACCGTCTTCAAAGCTGCCTGCGTTCCGGCCCGTTTGATAGAAGCTCATCAGCTTTTCGGTATCCCCCGTAGTTGCGGGCCTGCGATACGCCTGGCGCGCCAGAGACGTAAGGATCCTGCGGGCACAAGGCAATTCGTCTGCGGCGCCGGCGGGATGGCAGACGAGAATCTTGCGGCGGCTCGGCGTATCGGCCGGACGCGTCCCCTGGATCGGCCCCGAAATCGTAAGCGAACTGACCTGCGGGGTGAACGTGAATCCATCGATCAGGTTGTCGTCCAGGATGCTGCGCCGATAGTGGTGGTTCAAATCCACGTTCGGCACGTAGGTCGTCGCCAGAAAAGCGAGCCCGACCGCTCGCTCTCCCGCCTTCACCGTGACCCGGACCTCGTTGCGGTCGTGCAGAGAGGTCAGCGGCACATCGCCCGCCATCTTGAACAACTTGATGCGCGCGCCGTCGATGGTGAGCTCGGCCTGCTCGTCCGGGCTGTCGCCGCCGTAGAGCCCGCCGACCGTCGTGCGCACCGGTTCCCAGGAGATGACGTAGTCGCCGTCGGCCGGAAAGTAATGATGCACCAGCATGCCGCCGCGCGTGCCGAACGGCAGCCCTTCCAAATGCTCTTCCTGAGAGTAATCCTCGCGCACGTGGTAAATTTTGCGGGCCGGCGCCGTTTCATGCCCGAGCGCCAGGCGGCTGATCTTGGCGGCCGCCGAAACGTAGCCCTCCACCAAAGCAGGCGAAATGCCGAGCCCGCTCGCCACGTTGTCAAACCCATAGCTGGAATCGTCCGCCGGCAAGTATGCGGCGGGATCGATCTCCAGCGCGAGCAGGTCGCGGATGGCGTTCGCGTATTCGGTGCGATTCATACGCCGAACCGCCGCTGCCGGCAGGTGCGGTTTCGCGGCCGCGGCGCGGTCGAGTTCGTTTTCCAGCGCCGCCGTCAGCGCCTCGTAGTCGGCCGGCTTGGGACGCGGCAAGCCTTGCGGCGGCATCATCCCGGCGCGCAATTTCCGGACGACTTTCTCCCACGTCTCCGCTTGATCGCCGACATGGGCCATGTCCAGCCAGTCGAGCGCCAGGCCGCCCGTCTTTAGTTTCTGATTGTGGCAGGTGACGCAATACTGGTCGAGGAGGGCGCGCTGCGCCGCCAGTGCCGCCGGCTGCCGATCCGCTTGGCCGGCGCCCGGAAGTGCTGCTAAGCACAAGATTCCTATGGATGTTAGTGTCTCTCTCGGCATCGACCCAGCGGTCCAAAATTTATCAGAGGGGCGTGCGGGAGTCAAGGCTCGCCCGAGCCACCAGCTCCTATTCGCGGCGGAAATTCACGCCGTCTTTGATCATCTTCTCGTAGCGCTCGACGTCCAAATTGTTCTCGGCGCACACGTATTCGCGGACGCGCGTCCCCTCGCGCAACATCATGCTCGAACGGTACACCCAAGGCTTCGTGAGTACCTTGGGGTCTTCCATAATGGCCTCGTAATCGATGCGGTCGCGGCTGGCGCGCCGGTACCGCTCCGTGATGTGCAGTTGATCGCTATGAAAGGTCCCGGCGCCCACCAGCCAGGTCTTGTCGTTGAAGCCCGTGATATCGACCACGAGCGTGTCGCCCTCCCAGCGGCCGACCGAGTCGCCCATATACGTCGGCTCGACATCGTCGGGATGTTTGGCGTTGATCGGGATCACCCGGAACACGTTCATGTACTCGTAAAGCATGATGATCTGCGCCGGGGTCTGGACGATTTGCATGGGGAAGAGACCGAACGAGTGCAGACGGGGAACGCCGGCGGGAAGACAGCGGGCGGTCGGGTCGTCGATGTCGCGGTTGTTGAACGACTCGAGCACCTTCTTGGCTGCCCACGGCTGATACGGAGCGAGTTCGCCTTCCGGCCGATCGGTGGAACTGCGCGCCACGGGAGCCGAAGGCTTTGTCCCGGTGCCGCCGAGCCCGTTACCGGAGTTGGCTTCTTCCCACGAGCCGGGAGTCGTGCTGCCCGGCTGCCACACCCCCGTCAGATCCGGATGCCCGCCCGCGGCGCGCGGCACCCTCGACGAGGCAGGGGCCGTCTTTGGTGCTGGAGCAGCAATGGGACTGGCGAGCAGCGCCAGGATCCCGGACCACACTGTGAGATTCAGCCGGTTCATGCCTCCACAGTATACGTGAAAGCCAGTTATCGGGCCGGGCTCAGGGAGGCATTGCGCCGGGCGTCGCGTTTCTGCTCGTACATGGCTTGGTCGGCGCGCTCGAACAGCGCCGCAAGGGTGTCGCCCGGATGCCAGGCTGCGAGGCCAATCGCGGCCGTGACGGTGACGAAACCGGAGCCGGTGTTGTCTTTGATCGGAAACCCGCCCGCCAGTTTCTTATGGATGCTCACGACCCGCGAGGAAGCCTGAACGGCGTCGCAATCGAGCACCACCACGAACTCATCGCCGCCCCAGCGGCCGATAATGTCGGAACTGCGGAGCGCCGAGCGCAGCCGCGCCGCGAACTGCTTCAGCACGTCGTCGCCGACCAGGTGTCCGTGCCGGTCGTTCACTTTCTTGAACCCGTTCAAATCGAGCACCAGCACGCAAAATGGGATGGACTTCCCGATGCGCAGTTGAATCTGCGATTCGGTGTACCGGCGGCTGCTCAGGCCGGTCAGCGGATCCTGCGACGCCGACCGCTCGGCTTCTTCAAGGCGGTTCTGGAATGTGGAAAGTTCGGAACGAAGATGCCGGACGGATTCCGCATTCTCCTGCGTCAGCCGCTCCACGTAGGAGCTGAGCTTGGAAGCACTCACGAGAATCGACTGGCGGATCTGCGCGAGGTCGTCGAGATTGGCAATGGCTTTCAACGTGCCCGTCAGATCCCCGAACTGCCCGGCATAGCGGCTGTCGCGTTCGGCGATCACCTCGGCCGTCCGTGCCAGCATGACCATGATCTCTTTGGCTTCCGCGGCTTTCTTCTTGTAGTACGCGGACGCGCGTTCGCCCCAGTCCTCCAACTCCTGCGCGACCTTATGGCCGGTGTGAGTGACGTGATCCGGCGTGAGCTCCTTTTCGAGCTTGCCTTGCAGCTTTTGGAGGGCTTCCTGCAAATCGCCGCCGAGCGCCGGACACGCCTGCGCGCCGGAGCGCCCCATCGCCTCCAGCGACTCGCGATAGGCATCGAGAGTCGATTCCAGCAACTGTCCCGGGTGTAGTTCGATATGTCTCTTTAGCGAGATCATCGGCCTCGGTACTTACCATTCTTCGCGTGCCGGACCCCGGCCAGCAATATTACCAATGGTTAGAGGCGGCCGTGCTTCCGCCCGTTCGCGTTCCGGCACGCACACTGGAAGGTGTCGTGCTCCCCCATGGGTGCTGTACCGCGCCTGAAAACAGAGAAGTTGCGATTCGGTGCGGGATCGGCCCGAAACCGGTCCGGAGCCGAACACATGGCCGACCTCGACGTGCAACGCAAAATCGGGCAAACGGCGGCGCCCCCGTCCGAACCCGACACCGATCACGAACCGGAATCGCCGCGTTCGCCGGCGCGGCGGCTGTCCTACTTCCGCCGCCATCCGAATGCCAAATGGTTCATTGCGGCCATCCTGGTGGCGCTCGGGGTTGCCGCGTACTTTGTCTGGCAGTACGAGTCGGCACGGGAATCCACCGACGATGCGCAGATCGAAGGCCACATCGACCCGATCAGCGCGCGGGTAGGCGGCCACATCACCGCGGTTCATTTCGAAAACAACCAGTACGTGAAGGCCGGAACGGTTCTCGTGCGGATCGACCCGCGGGATTACCAGGTGGCGCTGCAGCGCGCCGAAGCCGATCTGGCCAACGCGCAGGCGGCGGCCCGCGCTGCCGAGACCAATGTCCCCGTCCAGACGGCTACGACGGGCAGCCAGTTGTCGACCGCTCAGGCGGGCCTGGAGCAAGCGCAGGCGAATCTGGTCGCGGCTCAAAAAGAGGTAGATTCGGCGCAGGCCCGCGCGACTGCTGCTCGTGCCAACCTGAGCCAGGCACAAGCCAACTATGCCAAAGCCGCGCAGGACGTGGAACGTTACCGCCCGCTGGTCGCAAAGGATGAGATTTCGCAGCAACAGTATCAGGCGGCGGTCACCGCGGCGCAGGCGCTACAGGCCGGCGTGAATGCGGCGAAAGCCGCGGTATCCGAAGCGGACCAAGCGGTCGCGGTCGCGCGGAGCCACGTCACGCAAGCCCGCGCGGGAATCGCGACCGCGCAGGCCAATGTCCGCTCCGCTTCCTCGGCGCCCCAGCAGGTCGCTATTTCAAAGGCGCAGGCCGGCGCCGCCAACGCCCGCGTCCAACAGGCCGAGGCGGCTGTCGAGCAGGCGCGTTTGAATCTTCAGTACACGACGGTGGTCGCGCCGGTCGACGGAGTCGCCGACAAGCGAAGCGCCGAAATCGGGCAGAACGTCGAGCCCGGCCAGCCGTTGCTGGCGATCGTCCGTTTGGACGACATCTGGGCGACCGCTCTCTTTAAGGAGACCCAGATGCGCTACATGCGGCCCGGCCAGCGCGCCCGGATCTCGGTCGATACCTACGGCGGGCGCAGTTACGGAGGTTATGTCGAGAGCATTGCCGGCGCCACCGGCGAGACGTTCAGCCTGCTGCCTCCCGAAAACGCCAGCGGAAACTATGTCAAGGTCGTGCAGCGCATTCCAGTGCGCATCCGCTTCGATCGCGGGCAAGACCCGCAGCATCTGCTCCGCCCCGGCATGTCCGTCGAAGCCACCGTGTTTGTCAAGTGATCGATGATTCGCGTGATCACGATCGGGCGCGAATTCGGCAGCGGCGGCGCCGAAGTGGCGCGCCTGCTGGCCGAGCAGCTCGGATGGAAACTGGTGGATCGCGATTTCATCGACCGCATCGCCCAGCTTGCGGAAGTCAGCCCGCTCGAAGCTGAGCGCTGCGACGAACGGATCGACTCCTGGTTTCACCGCGCCGTCAAGGCGCTTTGGCACGGCGGCTACGAGGGTTCGGCCACTTCCACCGGCGGCGAATCGGTAGTGTTCGATTCCGATTCCATGGCCCGCCTCGCCCGCCGTGTCATCGATGAAGCCGCGTCGCTGGGCCAGTGCGTAATCGTCGGGCGCGGCGCGCAGTGCATCCTCCAGCAGCGCAAGTCCGCCTTTCACGTCTTTGTGTACGCGCCGTGGCGGGAACGCGTCGACCGCGTCCGCCGGCGCCTGGGAACCGGCGTGGATGCCGAGGCGGTCATCCTCAACACCGATCGCGCGCGCGAAACCTATATCCGGCGCCACTTCGCCCAAAACTGGACCGATCGCCACCTCTACGATTTAATGGTCAACTCGTGCGTCGGCCTCGCCACGGCGGCGCAAACCATCGCGTGCGCGGCAGGGTTGCGGAGCCAGCATGCCTGACGAACGCGCCGCTCCGCCCGCGGTGAACCCGTGGATCGTCGCGATCGCGGTCATGTTCGGCACCTTCATGGAAGTGCTCGACACCACCGTCGTCAACGTATCGCTGCCGCACATCGCCGGGAGCCTTTCGGCGAGCGTGGACGAGGCAACCTGGGCCTTAACGTCCTACCTGGTAGCCAACGCCATCATCCTCCCGATTACCGGCTGGCTGGCCAACTACTTCGGGCGCAAGCGGCTTTTGATGGCCGCCGTTTCCGGCTTCACCGGCGCATCGGTGCTGTGCGGGCTCGCGCCGAGCCTGCCGATCCTGATTATCTTTCGCTGTATTCAAGGCGCCACGGGCGGCGCGCTGCAGCCGCTTTCGCAGGCCGTCATGCTCGAGGCGTTTCCGCCCCAGGACCGCGGCAAGGCAATGGGATTCTGGGGTCTCGGTATCGTGGTCGCCCCGATGCTCGGGCCCGTGCTCGGGGGATGGCTGACCGACAGTTATAGCTGGCGCTGGGTCTTCTACATCAACCTGCCGGTGGGGGTGATCTCGCTGATCATGACACGGCTGTTTATCTTCGATCCTCCGTACATCCGGCGGCCGCGGGCGGGTATCGACTATTGGGGAATTGGAATGCTGGCGGTGGGAATCGGAGCGCTGCAGGTGGTCCTCGACAAAGGCCAGGAGGAAGACTGGTTCGGGTCGCACTTCATCACCTTGCTCACTGTGGTTGCGGCAGTCTTTTTGACGGCGTTCATCATTTACGAATTGCGCATCCGCCATCCGGTTGTGAATTTGAAAGTATTGAAGGTGCGCACGTACGGCACGGGAGTGTTTTTGATGACCGTGCTCGGCTTCGTGTTATATGGCAGCCTCGTGCTGCTGCCGGTCTTTCTGCAGACGCTGCTCAACTATCCGGCGCTGCAGGCGGGAATCGCCATGGCGCCGCGCGGCCTGGGGTCGTTCCTCGCCATGCCGATCGTCGGCGCGATCCTCGCCCGGCTCGATCCGCGCAAGCTGCTCGCCGTGGGAATCGTGGGCACGGCATTCACTCTCTTCCAGTTGTCGCACCTCAATCTCAATGCGGGCTACTGGGATGTGTTCTGGCCCCAGTTCTACCAGGGGCTCGCGATGGCGTTGCTGTTTGTGCCGCTCACGACCGTGACCATGGACCCGATTCCCCGCGAGGAAATGGGCAATGCCACCAGCATCTTCAACCTCATGCGCAATCTCGGAGGCAGCCTGGGAATAGCCGGCGCGACCACCCTGCTGGCGCGTCACGAACAGTTGCACATCAACCGGCTGGGCAGCAACATCACCATTTACACTCCGCAGGCGCAGGCGGCCCTGAATCAAATGCGCCATCTTTTCATGTCGCAAGGCAACGATGCGGCCACCGCCACCAATCGCGCCTACGCGGCCTTGTTCGGCAGCGTGCAGCAGCAGGCTTCGATGCTCTCGTTCCTGGACGTATTTCACCTGCTCGGCGTAATTTTCCTATTCGTGCTTCCCGCGCTGATCCTGATGAAACGGCCGCGGCACGCTGGGCCGGTGGCCATGCACTAGATCGCGTCCACGGCGCGGCGCAGCTTTTGATTGACCTCCCGCGCCAGCGGCGCCATCTCCGCGTTGCCGACCACCGAAAGCATTTTCTCCGCGTCCACCGCGCCCACGCCGACTTCGTTTCCGCGTTGATAGACGATCACATTGCACGGCAGCAGCAGGCCGAGATGGATCTCCTGTTCCAGCGCGCGCTGCGCCAGCGGCGGATTGCAGGCGCCCAGGATCACATACTTCGGAAAAGCGACGCCCAGCTTTTCCTTGAGCTCGGCCTGAATATCGATCTGGCACAATACGCCGAAGCCCTCCGCTTGGAGGGCCGCTTCGGCTTTGCGAACCGCCTCGTCAAACGGCAAACGGACGGCCCGTACGTAGCCATACCGGACAGTTTCGATTGCTTGCATAGCGTTCACCCGCTTTCAGGATAGGCGCGGAAGCGCCGCCCCGACCGTCAGGACCGGGCAAGGTGCGTGCCGGACGGCACGCAGCGTCGTGCCGCCGAGTGTCATGCCGTCGAAAAATCGGCGCCGCGGCGCGCCCACAACCAGTAAATCGTAATTTTCTTGAGAGAGCACGCGAAGGATTTCCTCCGCGGCATTTCCATGATGCACGAGTTCGCGGATCTGGCAGTGCGTCCTCTGCTCGGGTGCGATCCAGGCGCACAGGCTGGCGATGGGAGCCGTGGCTTGCGGCTCATGCACGTGCAGGGCTGTGACCACCGCGCCGAAGCAGGCGCCGAAATGTGCTGCCATGTCGAGCGCGCGCCCCGATTCGGGCGTGTCACTCACGGGACAGAGAATCTGGCGGATCGGATGCTGCAGATCGCGCCGGACGGTAAGCACGGGAATCTCGCTTTCGCGCAGCACGCGCTCGGCCACCGATCCCAGCGTCCAGCGGTTCCAGCCGCTTCGGCCGTGCGTGCCCATCACGATCAAGCCGGCGGCTGTATCCGTAGCCGCGCGCAAGATGCCGTCCGCCGGTAAGGCTTCGACCAGCCGGGTGGTCACCTTCTTGCCGGCCCCCTCCAGCGCGGAATCGACGAACGCGCGCAGGCTATGCCCGGCCGCCCGCTGCGAATCGCGAAACTCCTTTTGCAGTTCGGCCACCCGCGCTTCCGTGAAGTAGGGAGGAACTTCCCACCAGGAAGCGTGCAGGGCAATAACGGGGAGGTCCCGGCAGCGCGCAACCTCGGCGGCGTAGCGCAGCGCGTACGCCGAAACGTCGCTGAAATCGACGGGACAGAGGATCGGTTGGCCTGGCTCTTTCTGCATGGCTGCTCCCTCAGAGCAGATGCAGAAGCGCCGGTTTGGTGACAAGTAACCGCCGGCGCTACTCCCGCGCCGGTGATGCCTTTTTATCGGTGCGTCGAGACTCGACGTCGCAGGATGGCGACATTCACGTGGGAACCCCGAGACGCGGCAAGACCCAGCGCATCAACACAAAATAACCCAGGAGAAGCAGAACCGGCCAAAGAAGTTCCACAGCTCATTTTCGCGCGTTTCAGCGGGCTGTGCGCAGCCAGAAGAATCCCATCGGATGGGATCCGCCGCAGCAGCCGCTGGCAAACAACTCGCCCTGCTCGTTCACGTCAATCGAATGCGGCCCCGGCGCTTCCACCTGGCCGAGCACTTTCCCGTCCGATGGATCCACCTTGACGATCCAAGGCGCGGCGCGTCCGCCTGGTCCACCCGTCTCCAGCGTCATCAGCGATACCCACAGTGCCCCCGAGACGAACTTCAAGGCGAACGGGCGGCCGAGATGCGTCCACTCGCCCACGTAACGCCCGTCGGTGTCGAACCGCTGGACGCGGGCGTTCGTCCGGTCCGCGACGTACAGCAGCTTGCCATCGAATGCGATTCCGTGAGGAATCTGGAACTGGCCGGGCCCGGTTCCCTTGCTGCCCCAAGCCTTGACGCGTTTGCCTTCGGCCGTGTACTCCAGAATGCGGGCGTTTCCGTAGCCGTCGGAGAGGAACAGCCGCCCGCCCGGTCCGAAGGTCACGTCCGTGGCGCCGCACAGGGTGGGGAAGGCGCAATCAGCGCCCGTGGCAACTTCGCCCACCGCGATCTCCTGAAGCTTTTTCCCTTCCGGAGTGAACTTCAGCAGCATCGAACTTCCGGCATCCACCGTCCAGATGTTCCCGTTCGGATCGATCCGGATGCTGTGCGGAACCGTGAAAAGCCCTCTGCCCCAGGAACGCAGCACGCGGCCCTGCCGGTCGACCGCGATCACCGGGTCCGCCTGATCGCCGCGCTGGAGGACATAAATGACGCCGTTTCGGTCCGCGGCAACGGAAGAGACCGTCCCGAGCGGCAGCGTTTTCGGCAGGCGTTCCGCCAGCGCCACCGCCTCAACCGGCAGGCGCGGTGTGTCCCGGAGCAGGTTCCGCAACGCTTCCGCGCTTTGGGGGTGGAGAGGAAGGCACAGGATCGGCGCAAGCCACCACGGGCGTCTCGCCAGCATGCATCGAATCTATCACGCCGGCTTTTCCGCCGGTGGGAACAACTCGTCGAGTGCTTTGAGCAGATCGGAAGGAAAGAACGGCTTTGGCAGAAACTTCACTCGCGCCGATTTCACCACTGCCGAGTTTTCGTGATAGCGGCCCGAAATCAGCAGCACCGCGGCGTCGGGGCAGAGCTTCAGAATTTTCTCGCTCAGGCGCTTCCCGTCCATTTCGGGCAGCGCAATATCCGAGATCAGCAGGTGGATCGGCTCGCTCTCGGCGATGCGCAGCGCTTCGCTCGGTTTCGGCGCCACCTTGATGTTGAAATTCCGCGGCCGCAGCATCTTCTCCACCAGCTTCAGAATCAGCGCCTCGTCATCGACAATCAGGACCGTGCGGGCCAGTTCGGGCATCGCGCTAAATCACCTTGGTCGCGCCGCCGTCCATATCGATCAGGGCGCCCTGCAAAAACCGGCCTTCCGGGCTGACCACGAACGCCGCCAGCGCGGCGATATCCTCCGGTTCGCCGATTCGCGTCACGTGCGCGCTCTCGATGATTCTTTTCTCCGCCGCCGCCGCATCCACGCCGTGCTCGCGCGCCACTTGCTCCAGCCTTTGGATGTACCGGCCGGTGCGCACGTTTCCGGGATTAATCGCATTCACCTGCACGCCGTCCCGGATGCCGAGGTCCGCCAGCGCCTTGGTCAGCGACAGCATCGCGGCATTCACCGAGCCGCCGATCGCGAAATGCGGGCCAGGCATGCGGCCGCCGACTCCGGAGATATTGACCACCGAGCCCGAACTGGCCTTCAAATGCGGCCAGGCCGCCCGCGTCAGCCGCATCGCGCCAAAGAACTTCAGCGCGAAGCCGTCCTCCCAGTCGGCGTCCGTGAGTTCCACAAACTCGCCGCGTTTGGTCGCGCCGGCATTGTTCACGACAATGTCAATCTGCCCGTACGTGCTCTTGGCGAAGTCTGCAACCTGCCCGCCGGCCTCCGGGGCTCGCAAGTCCACGGCGATGCAGGCGGCCTGGCCGCCGGCTCTTTCGATTTCCCGCGCCGCCTCGTTCAGCAGCTTCGCGTCGCGCGCGCACAGCACGACGCGGGCGCCCTCCGCGGCGAGCCGTTGCGCGATGGCCTTTCCGATGCCCCGGTTTGCGCCGGTTACAATCGCAGTCTTCCCCTTCAGCCGTTTTTCCATGAGCGTCAAAGAAGCTAAGATACCACCGCCGGAGCTCAGGGGTTTGGATTGTTGGCGGCGTTGGAGGCGGCCTCCGCGAGTTCGTATTCCTTCAGCCGGTATTGCAGCGTGCGCACGCTGATGCCGAGCTGCTTTGCCGCCCGCGCGCGGTTCCCCTGATTCGCGCGCAGCGCCTCTTCGATGGCCGCCCGCTCGATGGCATGCCACGACAGCGGCCTCCGCAGATCCGGCCGGAGCATCGAAAGATCGTCAGCGTCCACCGTGTGCTCGCAGAGGATCGCCGCGCGCCCCATGACATTTTCCAGTTCCCGGACGTTGCCCGGCCAGCGGTACGCCAGCAGGGTGCGCATGGCCCCCTCCGTCAGGGCGGGCGGCGTCTTCCCCAGTTCAGCCGCGGCGCGGCGCAGGAAATGGACCGCCAATGGCTCGATATCCACCGCCCGCTCGCGCAGCGGAGGGATTTCGAGCGGAAACTGGTTGAGCCGGTAGAACAGGTCTTCGCGAAACCGGCATTCGGCGGCGCACTCTTTCAGGTTGCGGTTGGTCGCGGCAATGACCCGCACGTCCACCGTGATCTGTCGTGCCCCTCCCACGCGCTCAAGCGTTTTCTCCTGCAGGACGCGCAAGAGCTTGGCCTGGAGATTGCCATCCAGCTCGCCGGCTTCGTCAAGAAACAGCGTGCCGCCGTGCGCGCGCTCGAAACGGCCCAAGTGCTGCGCTCCGGCGCCGGTGAACGCGCCCTTCTCGTGGCCAAACAGCTCGCTCTCGATCACGCCTGCCGCCAGCGCCGCGCAGTTCACCGCGACGAAAGCCCGCTCGGCGCGCGGGCTGTTGCGATGAATACAACGAGCGATCAGCTCTTTTCCGGTGCCGCTCTCGCCGGTGAGCAGCACCGTGGCATTGGTCGGCGCGACTTTCCGGACCAGTGCCAGCACCGCCTGCATCTTCGGGTCGCGGGCGATCATGCCTTCGCAGTCGAAGCGCCGGTCGCGCTCTTCGCGCAGCAGCGCAATTTCCCGCTCGGCCCGCTGCTCGTCCAGCGCCTTCCGCACCGCGATCCGCAGCTCGTCGGGGTTGCGCAGCGGCTTGGTCAAGTAGTTTTGCGCTCCGAGCTTGACTGCCTCCACCGCCGAATCGATGGTGCCGAACGCCGTAATCACGATCACCGGAGCGCCGGCCATCTGTTCGGCGAACCAGCGCACGACGTCGAGCCCGCTGCCGTCCGGCAGCTTCAGGTCCGAAAGCACCAGGTTGTACTGGCGCTCAGCCGCAAGCCGCAAGACATCCGATACCGACGCTCCGGAATCGACTTCGTAACCGGCTCGGGAAAGAATCGTCTCCAGCAGTTCCCGGAAGCCGCCATCGTCGTCAATGACTAGAATTCGTTCCATCGAGACACAACTCCGCCCTCGTTCCGTGCGGCGCCACGGCGCGCAAATTCAGAGTCCCGCCCAGGGCCTCCGCAATCTTCTTCGAAATTGGCAGCCCTAATCCCGACCCGGACGCCTTCGTCGTGACGAACGGCGAAAACAATTTCGCGCGCACGATGTCGGGAAGCCCCGCCCCGTCGTCCTCCACCGAGATCGTGACGCCATTACCCGCGGAGGCCATGGCGCGCATCCGGACATGGCCCGCCTGGCCTTCCGGAATCGACTCGACTGAGTTGCGGACCAGGTTCAACAGCGCTTGCTTGAGCAGGCCGGGGTCGGTCGCCAGCGTGTCGATGCCGGATTCGCTCTGGAACTCGATCGGGCGCCCGCCGATTGCCTGGCGCGCAAATGCCGCCAGGTCCGATTCCAGCGGCTGCCACTCGATCCTGCGGATTGCCGGCGCCACCGGCCGGCCGTACATCAGGAGCGCGTTGACCAAGTTTTCCAGCCGCTCGCATTCCCGCACAATCGCGGTGAGCGGCTGGCGCTGCCCGGCGTCTGCGGATTCGGCCGCCAATTGCGCGAAGCCTTTGACGGCCCCCAGCGGATTGCGGATTTCGTGCGCCAGCACCGTCGCCAGCCCGCCGATTTCGGCCAGCCGCTGGGTTTCCATTTTTCTCCGCTCCAGCCGCGCCGCGCGGCGCAGACTCCAGATCGCTGTCAGCGACAGCACCAGCAGAACCGCTCCGCTGCCCACTGCGATTTCCAGATTGTGACGCGCGTGCACCAGTACGAAATCGGCCGCCGCGGGGCTGAGATCGAGCCGCGCGATGTGGATCTGGCCCGCGGCGTGAAACGGAATATAAGCGCGAAACACGTCCTTGCCGTTGGAGCGGATTTCTTCGGTACGGTAGAGTTCCCGGCCGGCGCGTATGGCGTCTGGAACAGGATCGCCGTGTTCCGGTTGTCCCGAAAGGAAAATGTGGATTCCGAGCAGCGCGGGATCGGCGTCGAACAGTTCTTCGAACTGGCCGCCGTGGAGCGCAGCCGCCGGGAGCGTCTCCAGGCGGGCCGCGACGGAGGCGGCCCGGTCGCGCAGGAACACCAGGCGCATTTCCTGAATCTCGCGCCCGGCCAGAACTCCGTGAACGATCAACAGCGCGGGCGGCCCAATCGAGATCGCAGCCAGAACGTACGCCAGTTTTCCCGATGCCTGCTTCACACAATCCTCAAATCGATTTTAGGATCTGATTTTAGGATCTAAATAATGTTAGATGCGCTTCGGAGCGCGCCGTGACATTGCGCAAACTTTGCGCCTCCTCCGGGCACGGACGCAAGGTTTGCGGTGGTGGCCCGCGGTTGGGCCAGCAAATGCAATGAGTTGGGTGCGGAGGCGGACGTGCGAATCGAAGCGCAGGAGGTCGGAATCATGAGCCGGATTTCAAAGGTGGCGGCGCTGGGTCTGCTCGCTGCAGCCACAATATTTGCTCAGGGTCTGGGCCCTGGCGGGGGGTGGTGTGGCGCTTGCGCAAACTGCTGGGCCGGCGGGTTTCCCTCCGCGTCCTTGACCGAATTCCGCGGGCAGATCGCTGCAGTCCAGCTCACTCCCGGGATGGGGATGCCCTCGGTCACCGTCCAGAGCGGCGGCGAAACCAAGGTCGTATACCTGGGCTCCATGCGATACCTGATGATGCAGGGTTTCAATCCGAAAGTGGACGAGGAGATCGTGGTCAAGGCCTTTCAGGCGAATGGCCAATATTTCGCGGCCAGCGTTATCTTGCCGGCCGCGAACAAAACCGTCGAATTCCGCGACGCCACCGGCCGCCCGGTTTGGCGGCGCGGTCCGCGCTGGTAGTGCGGCGTTCCCAAAGTTCAATACAGGAGACATTCTCATGAAATCGACAGAGGCTCTTCTTGTGCCCGTTTTGCTGGCAGCCGGCGCCCTGGCCCTCGCCCAGGGGCGGTATGGCGCCGCCAACCCCAACACGCCGGGTAGCGCCGCGCGTCTCAATATGACGCAGACGCAAACCATCTCCGGAGTGATTACGGCAGTAGACATCGGGTATGCGGCCCAGTATCCATCCATCACTGTCAACGACACAGTGATCAAGGTGGCTCCCGTGTGGTACCTGGCCGAGCAGGATTTCGAATTGGACGTCAACGATTCGGTATCGGTCCTGGCCGCGCCCCGCAATCTGGCGGGCGACTCCTATTCGTACGCGATCGCCATCACCAAGCTGGAGACTTCCGCGACCCTCGCGCTGCGAGACTCCAGCGGCGTGCCTCTATGGTCCGGCCGCGGCGGCGGTAGCACGCCGAGCCTCCGCCACAGTAGCGGCCGCTGCCTGTGTCTGGATCCGCCGTCCGTCCGAACCATAACCGGGACGGTGGAGCGCGCTAGTTTTGGACCGGGTATCCGGATGCCCTTGCTGGTGTTGAAAACCGCGGAAGGAACTCTGATTCCGGTCAAGATCGGCCCCGAACGCGTGCTGCTCGCAGCCGATTTCGAGCTGATTCCGGGACAGGCTGTAACCGCCACGGTCGCCACCTGTCAGCGAGAAACAGTCGTTCTGCAACTCACGAATTCCGCCGGACTCACAGTAGTCCTCCGCAGTCCGGACGGCGCCGGGATCTGGAACTGAGCAAGCGATACGTGCGGCCGAACAGGGTGCGGCAGGCAAAAGGGCCGCCGCGCCCTGACGGCCGTCCGCCCGAGGCTTATACTGGGACCCGGGAGCAAGCCATGGCCGGGCGGACAACCGTCGACGTCTCCGAAATCATCGAACAGCAGAAGCTCGGCCGCTTTCTCGTCGGCTTGGTCGTGATCTCCTGGATCATCACGTTCTTCGACGGCCTCGATTCCAACCTCATCAGCTTCGCGTCGCCCTACTTCGCCTCCGAATTCCATTTGACGAAGGTGCAGACCGGCAATATCTTCAGCATGGGGCTGCTCGGAACCCTGATCGGCGGATTCATCCTCGGCTATGCCGGGGACCGCATCGGCCGCCGGCCGACCGTCATCTTCGCCACCGCCGGTTTCAGCGTGTTGACCATCTGCTTTTACCTGGCGAACAGCTACTGGTCGCTGTTTGCGCTGCGGCTGAGCAACGGCATTCCCCTCGGCGGCATGCTCCCGCTGGCGTGGGCGTTGAACATCGAATACGCTCCGAAGCGTTACCGCGCCACCATCGTGACCGTCATCATGATGGGCTATTCGCTCGGGACGGCGTTGGGCGGGCCTGTGGCGATCTGGCTCATTCCCAGATTTGGGTGGCGGGCCGTCTTCATCTTCGGCGGCATCGCCGCCATCGCCAGCGCCGCGGTACTGTTTGCCATCCTCCCGGAATCGATCCGCTTCCTCGCCAGCAAGGGCCGGCAGCCGGAGCGCATCGCCGCCATCATCCGGCGTATCGCCCCAGACCGCGCCGTGAGCCCCGGCGCGGACTTTATCGTGGGCGATGAAGCCGGGCACGCCCGGAATTTCAAACCGTCCCTGCTCTTTCTGGGCGAACTGCGCTGGATTACGCCGCTGATCTGGGTAGCCTACATCTTCAGTTCCATGGCCGTGTTCTTCATCGTGAACTGGACGCCGCTGGTATTCGAAGCGCTGAAGTTCACCCGTACCGAAGCCGCAGCAGCCGCCTCGATGAATTCGGCGATGGGCGCGGTCGGCGGGCTGCTGTTGATGCGGTTCACGGACAAGCGCGGCGCGATCGCGATCACCGTGATGCCGGTGCTCACGGCGATTCTGCTGTTGTTGGCCGGCTTCGCCAGCATCGGCCATGAGCCCTTCCTGGTATTGAGCGCGCTGATCGGCGGCTGCCTCATTGGCGGCCATTTCGGGATGCACAGCATCTGCGGCATTTTCTATCCGAGCGCCTACCGCGGAAACGGCGCCGGCTGGGCCACCTCGGTGGCGAAGATCGGCTCCGTGGCCGGCCCGATTCTCGGCGGCATGATTCTGTCGACCAGCTTGCCGGTCCGGAACATTTACGCGGTCCTCGCCGTGTGCCCCATCGTGTTCGCGATCTGCATCTACATCGTAGGCCGGATGCACAGCCGGATCCTCGGCCGCGAAGCGCTCGCCGCCGAGGCTGGCATTTCCGTCGGGCATCCGGGATCGGTTTCGCGAACCGCCTGCTAGGGCCGTGATGCGTTGTCAGCGGGGCTGTGGCTGCCGGTAACCTATTAGGCAGACAGAACTTAATGGCTGGTGCGGGACTGCTCGACAGTTTGGCCGCGGATTTGCTACAATGTGGGTCAGACCTAGTGTGGTACTCTCTGACCGCGTCATTTCCTCCCCATCCCCGCCGGTCCCGGCACTGCTCGTGAGGAGAACAATCTAAAACTTTATGGCATCCAATCCGTTTTCGCAAGGCGCCCAGGTGGAACATCAGAAGTTCGGTTTGGGCACCGTCCTGTCCAGCAGTGAAGAGCGCATCGTCATCAAGTTCGATGATCATGGCGAAAAGAAGTTCGTCACCAACATGGTGATGGGCAGTTTAAAAAAGAGCGACCGGCAGCCGCCCGCCGAAAAGAAGGGGTCGCGCCGGAAGAAGACTACGCCGGTATCGGCGTAGAGGCTCGGGACTACGAGAGGTTTTTCGTTTGAACGCACGCCAAAAACGGTTATTTGAGGAGGCCCGGAAGCGCAATCCGAACCTCCAGATTCCCACCGAATCACAGGGTCCTTCCGAACTCACTGAAGACGATCTGGCCTTGATCAAGCAGGGCGTCGGCGATAAGACGAGCCGGCCGGCTCCGAGCGCCGCCGAGGCCGCCGACGCCTCGGGCGAAGCGCCCGCCGGCGAACAGTCCGGCAGTGTTGTCACCTATTTTGAAGCCAAGGGCTTCGGCTTCCTCCGCCCCGATGACGGCGGACGCGACATCTTCTTCCACGTCTCGCGGCTAACCGAAGGTTTGGCCACCGATCTGCGGCCGGGCACGCGCGTCCTTTACGAGTTGGGCATGGATCGTACGGGCAAAATGGCGGCTAGCAGCATCCGGATCGCGCCTCCTCCGGCATAAACGAACCCACTCGAGCTTACTGACAACCGGATCCAGGTTGGGATCGCGATTCGCGCGAAGACTGATATGTCCATCGAAGAACAAAGCAAAGCGGTGGTTCGCCAGTACGTGGAGGCGTTCAACCGGGGAGACCTGCGGCAGCTCAGGAATTTGCTGGCGGACGATGCCGAGATTCAGGGTGTGATGGGTAAAGGGCTGTTTGAGAAAGTCGAGCCGGTCTGGCGCCAGCTCATCGAAGGCTATGGCATGCAGTTGCATATTGAAAGCCTGATCGCGGAAGGCAACGTCGTCGCGGCGCGTTATATCGAGAAGGGTACCTTTCGAGCTCCGGCGTTTGGCCAGCAGCCCACGGGCAAGTCCTACGAACTGGTAGCGATGGAGTGGTTCGAAATCGAAAACAGCAAGATCAAACGCCGCTGGGGCGCGCGTGACGCCGCGTCCCAGGCCAGGCAGCTCGGCCTTTCTCCCGCGTAATGCCGTTCGGCGGCGTTTCCACTCCAGGCGGTTCCGGAAGGGCCGCTGTATTATAATGAAAAAATCGCCGAAGCGCCTCCGCGGCGCAATCCGTGCGGAGGCGTACAGCACCCATGTTCGACAATCTATCGGAAAAACTGCAGCGGGTTTTTAAGAATCTCCGCGGCGAAGGCAAGCTCACGGCCGAAAACATGGAGAGCGCCCTGCGCGAAATCCGCATGGCGTTGCTCGAGGCCGACGTCAATTTCCGGGTTGTCAAGCAGCTCATCGAGAACATCAAGCAGAAGGCCATGGGCGAGGAAGTGCTCACCGCGCTTTCCCCTTCCCAGCAGGTCATTAAGATCGTCCATGAAGAGCTGATCAAGATCCTCGGCAGCCATGAATCCAAGCTGCGGTTTGCCAATGAGCCGCCCAGCGTGTTCCTGATCGTCGGCTTGCAGGGCTCCGGTAAGACCACGTCTTCGGGAAAGCTGGCGCGCTGGCTTTCGAAAAACGGCCACCGGCCGCAGCTGGTTTCGGTGGACGTCTACCGCCCCGCTGCGCGGGAACAGTTGAAGATCATCGCGCGCGACATCGGCCAGCCGATCTACGAAGGCGCTCCCGGCGAAGCGCAGCCGCTCGAATTGGCCAAGGGGGCCCGCCGCGAATGCGTGCAGTCCGGCCGCGACGTCCTGATCGTCGATACCGCCGGCCGGTTGCACATTGACGACCAGCTGATGGTCGAACTGCAGCAGCTCAAAGAGCAGCTCAACCCGATCGAAATCCTGTTTGTGGCCGATGCCATGACCGGCCAGGACGCGGTCAAATCAGCCGACGAGTTCCATAAGCGGCTCGGCATTACCGGTGTAATCCTCACCAAGATGGACGGTGACGCACGCGGGGGGGCGGCGCTTTCCATCCGAAATGTGACCGGTCAGCCGCTCAAGTTTGTCGGTATCGGCGAAAAATTCGATGCGCTCGAGCCGTTTCACCCCGACCGCGCCGCCAACCGCATCCTCGGCATGGGCGACATCCTGTCGTTCATCGAAAAGGCCGAGGAGGCGATCGACAAGAAAAAAGCGGTCGAGATGCAGCGCAAGCTGATTGAGAATGAGTTCACGCTGGAGGATTTCCGGGACCAGTTGCGCCAGATCCGCAAGCTCGGCCCCTTGGGCTCGCTCCTCGACATGATGCCGAAGGTCGGGATGCTGAAAGACCTGAAGGACGTTAAGATCGAGGAAAAGGAAATTAACCGTGTGGTGGCGATCATCGATTCGATGACCCCCAAGGAACGCGCCAATCACATGATTATCAACGGCAGCCGCCGCCGGCGCATCGCCAAAGGCAGCGGCACGTCGGTGCAGGATGTAAACCAGTTACTGAAGCAGTACGCCGAGGCCCGGAAGATGATGAAATCGTTGTCCGGCGGCCTGCTCGGCAAAAAACTCGGAAAGATGAAACTGCCGGCCGGTTTCCCGTTTGGGCAACTCGGCGGTTAAGATGTGGGAGATTCGATGCTCATGATTCGTCTGGCGCGGTTTGGCGCCAAAAAGAAGCCGTTTTATCGCGTAGTGGTGATTGAGAAAGAGCGGGCCCGCAACGGCCGCAATCTGGAAGTGGTGGGTCATTACAATCCCGTTTCACAGCCGGCCCAGGTTCTGCTGAAGCATGACCGGTTGGACTACTGGACCAAGCACGGTGCGCAGATGTCCGATACGGTCAAGAGGCTGGTGGCCGCCAACCCCGCCACCGCCGCTCCGCCTGCCGCCTAACTGTTAGATAACGAACGACCTACCCCGCCGAACGTACCCGTTCTGGCAAGCCTTTTGCGCCGTTCGCGCTACCATGGTCATGGAGGCGGGGTGCATGAAACAGTTGATCGAAGACATCGCGAAAGCCCTGGTTGACATCCCGGAAGATGTTTCAGTGCGCATGGTGGAAGGCGAACAGGTGACCGTGCTGGAGTTGAAAGTGGCGCCCAGCGACCTGGGAAAGGTGATCGGAAAGCAGGGACGCACCGCGCGTTCCATCCGCACCATCCTCGGAGCGGCCGGCATGAAGTTGAACCGCCGCTTCACGTTGGAAATTCTGGAGTGAGCGAGCCGGAAACCGGATGGGTCACGGTTGCCCTGCTCGGCAAGACCCGGGGGAACCGCGGCGAGATCACGGCTCTGGCTTTGAGCAGCAAACCGGAACGCTACCAAGCCCTGCGCGAAGTCGCCTTATATGGCGCAGGCGAGCGGTATCACGTGGAATCGGCATGGTTTCACGACGGGACCCTGATCCTGAAGTTCCGCGGCGTGGACACCATCTCGGACGCCGAAAAACTGGTGGGCGCCGAAGTGCGAATCCCGCTGAATGAGCGCATTCCGCTGGAAGCCGGCGAATTTTTTCAAAGCGATCTGGTCGGCTGCGATGTGGTCGAACGGAAGACGGGCGAATCGCTCGGCCGCGTCACCGCGTGGGATGATTCCGGCGGCGCCGGGCTGTTGATCGTCAACGGGAAGCTGATGATTCCGTTTGCCCGGTCCATCTGCGTCGAAATCGACCCGGCCGCGCGGCGCATTGCCGTTGATTTGCCGGAAGGCTTAAAGGACTTGAATCCAACGTGATTTTCCATGTGCTGACGATCTTCCCCGACTTCTTCGTCGGGCCGTTCGCGCATGGAGTCGTCAAACGCGGCCGGGAAGCCGGCCTGCTCGAAATCAAGATTCACAATCTGCGCGATTGGACCTTCGACGCGCACCGCACGGTCGATGACCGGCCTTTTGGCGGCGGCGAGGGCATGGTGCTGAAGCCCGAGCCTATCTTTCTGGCTGTGGAATCGATCTGGCCGGAACGCCGGCCGGGGCAGAGGGTCGTACTGCTCTCCGCCCAGGGGCGGCCCTTCGACCAGGCGTTGGCCAACCGGTTCAGCCAGGACTCCGAACTGTTGCTGATTTGCGGCCGTTACGAAGGTGTGGATGAGCGGGTGGCCGAGCACCTGGCCGATGATGAAATTTCCATCGGTAATTACGTGCTGAGCGGGGGAGAACTGGCGGCGGCCGTGGTTGTCGATTCCGTCGCGCGGCTTCTTCCGGGCGTGCTCGGCAATGAAAGCTCGGCGGCTTTCGAGTCGTTCCAGGATACCGGTCACGGAGAGGGCCTGCTCGATTGCCCGCACTGGACGCGGCCGGCCGAGTTTCGCGGCTGGAAAGCGCCGGAGGTACTGCTCCAGGGTAATCACGAGGAGATCCGCAAATTCCGGCGCGCCGCCGCGCTGGCGAAGACGGAACGGCTGCGGCCGGACTTAATGGCGCGGCGCTGGGGTAAGATAGAGGATTAAGGAAATTGTCATGCAGAACGCGTTGTTGACGAAATATATACAGAAACAGAAGCGCGCCGATATCCCGCAGTTCCGGCCCGGCGACACCATCCGGGTTCACGTGAAAATTAAGGAAGGCGACAAGGAACGTCTGCAGGCGTTCGAAGGAACCGTCATTGCCCGCAACAATACCGGGATGGGGGAAAGCATCACGGTCCGCAAGGTCAGCTTCGGACAGGGCGTAGAACGCATCTTCCCCGTGCACGCCAAGGTCATCGACCATATCGACGTGGTGCGCACCGGCCGGGTCCGCCGGGCCAAGCTGTACTACCTCCGTGATCTGAAGGGCAAAGCCGCCCGTCTCCGCGAGCGCGAATAGGCGCGGAGTTTTTCATGCGACCCGAAGCGGCGGGTGGCAAATTCCGTTGCGAATCCTCCTGGGAACGCGAGCTGCACGCGCGCGGCTTCCACGCCGTCGCCGGCGTGGATGAAGTCGGCCGCGGCGCGCTGTTCGGTCCCGTGGTCGCCGCCGCGGTGATTCTCTCTCCCGAACGGCCGGTTCGCGGCCTGAACGACAGCAAGCTGCTGGAGCCGGAGCGCCGGGAAGTGCTCGCCGGACGCATTCGGGAGCGCGCCGTAGCGTGGGCCGTGGCGGCGGTCGATGCCGCGACCATCGATTTCGTGAATATTTACCAGGCCTCCCGCACCGCCATGAGGCTGGCGGTCCTGCGGCTGAATCCCGCGCCGGATTTTGTGCTGACGGACGCGGTGCCGCTGGACATTCCGTTCCCTCAGCAAGCTTTGATCAAGGGCGACGCGCGATGCCAGGCGATCGCCGCCGCTTCGATTGTGGCGAAAGTCTATCGCGATGCCTGCATGCGCGCTTGGGATGAAGTGTTTCCTCAATACGGCTTGGCCGTTCACAAGGGTTACGCCACGCCGGAACACCGCCGCGCCATCCGCGAACACGGGCTCACACCGCTCCATCGGCTTAGTTATGAGCCGGTGCGCGCTCATTCGCTGTTTCCGCTTCAGGCAGACGTGCAGATGGATTTGTTCGAGGCGGTGGCCGGCGGATGATGCCAAGGAAGCCCGAATCCGAAGGAGCTTCCCCCGAGCCGGGACAGCAGCAGGCGGCTCCGGTCGTTGTCCCGCATCCTGTGTATTACTGGTATCAGAAAGTCTGGGCAGTGCTGCTCGTGACTTTTTGCCTGGAGATCGGATTTTTTCTCGTTCTTTTTCCCTGGACTACTTACTGGGAGACGAATTACTTTGCGCAGCTCGTGCCCGCCTGGCACGTTTACTGGTACAACAGTTACGTCCGCGGCGCCGTCAGCGGACTCGGCGCCCTGAACCTGTACATCGCCCTGCTCGAAATTTTTCGCTTGCGGCGCTTCGCGCGCCGTAGAAAATAAGCAAAAAAAAGCGGCCGGTTTAGGAGGGATGGTGCACCGAGGAAAGCGACCGACCGCTCTACAATCGGCGTGCGTCTGCGCACGCCGGACGACCGCTCCCCATCCTAATCGAAACGCCGGGAGACCTCCGAAGTATCTTTCGGTTATTTAGTTTCGAATCCGATAGCAAGCTCCCCGCCGTTCACCGTGCTTGCGGCCACAAGCCGGAATGGAGCCGTGTCCCTTTGGAAATCGCGATGCAAACATTCCGAACCGCTACCGATTCGGAGAGTTCTTCTCAACCCCGGAAAAGAGATGAAGGCGATGCGGCAGAAGAGTTTGATGCTTGGCTTGGGAGCAGCGCTCTGGTTGGTTTGGGCCGTTCCGTCACATTCCCAGATGCTGACGCTGACCCACTTTGCGACTCCATACGACTTTCCGACCCTCCATATGCTCGGCTACGACGGCGTGGTGCTGACTCTGGATCCGTCCAAGCCCGCGACGTGGCAGACGGCGCTGGATTCCGCACAGGCGTGGGACTTGAAATTGATTGTCGGCGGTTTTCCGCCCCCGTATCAGTACAACAACTTGGGGGGCTGGGTCATCACACCCAACGGAATGGCGTTGTTGAATTACCTCCAGTCGCGAGCCAACCTGGTGCTGGCGTTGTATGTATTCAACGAGCCGTATTACACGAATCCGTACACTTCGCAGACGGCTCCGTGCGGTTACTTCAGCGCTTCGGATCTGCGGGCGCTGCGTCTGACAATCCAATCCGTCTGGCCGGGAGTGAAGATCTATCAAGACCTCGGGAATCCAGCGGAATGGGCGCCGAACGGATCGTATGCGTCGAGGATGCCGTGCGTGGGATCGAAGTACGCGGATCAGACCGGAGTGGCCGATTATGTCGGCATCTGGGAGTACCCATTCGGCCCCTACGGCGGCGATGTGAACGGGAATCTGTCCACCCTGCGGGGAATCGCGAATTTCGTGCTGAATTCCATGCAGCCGGCGCAGCCCATTAGTCTCAATCAGGTGTTCGCGTGTCCGTCTTGCGGTCCGCCGCTGACGATGCCCACCCGCCAGCAGGTTCTGCAATGGAACTGCGCCACGCGTGCGCTTCCGCTGGCAGCGGTCGATTGGTACGCGTTCCGCAGATTCATCCCGACCTATTCCGACGCCTTGGGTGACAACCCGTGGTATTGGCCGGTCACCACGGCGGGGGCTTGCGGCAAGGGCATGGGCGCCGATCTGGTGGGGGTATCGGCGGCCAGTGGGATGCCGTTTGTGGCGCCCAACTCGCTGGTCAGCGTGTACGGCGCCAACCTCAGTCCCAGCACCCAGCTGAATTCGGAGCCGCTGCCGACTTCGACCGGCGGCATGGCCTTGCAGGTGGTCGATTCGGCTGGCAACAAGGCTTCGGCCCCGCTCGAGTTCGTCTCCGCGAGCCAGATCAATTTTCTGATGCCGGCGAATGTGGCGCCCGGGCAGGCCGCCCTGACGTTGAGTAGCGCCAGCGGACCGGTCGCGGCGGGAACAGTTTTGATTCGGAAGGTCGCGCCGGCATTGTTCACCGCCGACGGCTCGGGCACGGGAGCCGCGGCCGGCGCGCTCCTCCGCATATCGAGCGATCTGCAGGAATCCTACGCGCCCCTGTTTCAATGCTCCGCGACCTCCTGCGCGTCCGTGCCCGTCGATGTGCGCGGCCCAGGCACTGTCTACCTGATGTTATATGGAACCGGAATTCGCAACTACACACAGGGAGTGTCCTGCTACATCAATGGCGTCAGTGTTCCGATTGCGGCCGCCGTGCCTCAAGGGGAGTATGAAGGTCTCGACCAGGTGAATGTCGGCCCCCTGCCCGATCTGAGCGGAATCGGTGAAGTGAATCTGATGCTTTTCGTCGATGGCCAGGCTGCGAACGTAGTGCGTGTGAACTTCTTGTGACGGGGTTGTACCGAGGTTCACAGCGCGGATTTGCCGGGGCTTTCCCCCAAGCGCACAGCTGTGTAACTTGGAATCAAGCCCCGGTAAATCTCAGCGGGCGGGGTGCAAGGACAACGGTGCGAACATGCAGATCAGGCAAGCCACAGCGGATTTATCTGTCTACACATCGAAACTGAAGAAACGGACCATTCCCGCGAAAGCGATCCTGCACGACTTCCGCGTCGGCCCGGGTCACGAAGGACTGGCGCCGCACAATCCAGACGTGGTTTCGTTCCATTACGAAGGCGAGATCTACTTCAACGTCTCGGAAGAAATTCTGGGGCACACCGTCATTGTGAGCGCCGGCTCCACCTCGCCTTTTTCCGAATAGCCGTAACGTTCCTTACAGTTGCTGCATCCCCATCGGCGTTTCTACGCCTCAAAAGACCGATTCTTTCGCTCCCATCAGACAATTGTCCGATTTATTTTTCCAGACGGCGTCACCCACAATGCTAGGTAGTGGAGATCCTATGACGACCGTGTTGCCTCAACAGAAACTTTCCGACGACCCCCTGACTCATCTCCCGAAAGCCAGCGTTCTGGAATTCCGTAAGGGACAGACAATCTACAACAGCAGTACGCAATCGTTACAGCGGGTCTATCTGGTGACCGAAGGCAAGGTGATGGTCTCTCGCATGGTCAACGAAGACAAACAGGTGCTGATGGATGTCTGCCAGCCGCCGGAGATCTTCGGCGAAACCGTCCTGGTGAATCGTTCGCCGGAATACGAGCAGGCGGTGGCTCTGGAGAACACGAAGCTGATGAGTTGGACGGCGGCGGAAGTGATCGAGAGCGTCGCGCGCCAAACCAGGCTCGGCATCGCGTTGCTCCAGGTGCTGGCGCAGCGCGAAGCCGAACTCACCTGGCGGATGCAAAGCCTGGCGATCGATACTATTCACCTGCGCGTCGCGCGGTCTCTCCTCCGGCTGGCTGCGCGGCTTGGAACAGTCCGGGAAGACGGCTCGGTGCAGCTGCCTCCCCTTACCCACAAGGTGCTTTCGCAATTCGTGGGGAGCACGCGCGAGATCGTCACCCACCACATGACCGAGTTTCGCAAGCTGGGGTATCTCCACTATTCCCGGACAGGAATCGTGATTTATCGCGACGCGCTGCTGGAGTGGGTGCAGCGCAACTCGCCGGGGCATTTCACAGCCCACGCTTAGAGCCGTTTGCCAACTCCCGCGCGCCCGGTAGTTTCCTGAAAACCTTATCTGTAGACGCAGGAGTAGCTCTTCCCGTACTTTTCTGGCGCATGGCTCTCCTGCCGGGGCCCCGTAATTGCTCGCTATCCATCCGATGAGTGCGCGTGAACCGATGCCCCGCCGCCTGCTCGGGCGAACCGGCGAGGCCGTATCGATCCTGGGTTTGGGCGGGTCGCATATCGGAAAACCGGATCTCTCCGAACCCGATGCCATCCGCATCATCCGGGCGGCTCTCGACGGCGGCATGAATTTTCTGGATAATTCCTGGGACTATCACCAAGGCCAAAGCGAACTGCGCGTCGGCAAAGCGCTCCGCGACGGGTACCGCGGGAAGGCGTTCGTCATGACCAAGGTGGACGGGCGGACGCGCAGCGAAGCGGCGCGCCAACTGGATGAATCGCTCCAACGCCTGCAGGTCGATTACGTGGATCTGCTGCAGCACCATGAGGTGATTCGCTTCGAAGACGCCGACCGTATTTTCGCGCCGGGCGGCGCGATGGAGGCTTTCCTCGATGCGCGCAAGGCGGGCAAGATCCGCTTCATCGGATTTACCGGCCACAAGGATCCGCACGTGCACCTGTACATGCTCGACAAAGCCCGGGAGGGCGGATTCGAATTCGACACCGTGCAGATGCCGCTCAACGTCATGGACTGGCATTTCCGGAGTTTCCAGCGGCAGGTCCTTCCGCGGCTGGTGGCCGAAGGCACGGCCGTGCTCGGAATGAAGAGCATCGGCAACGGCATCCTGCTGAAGAGCGGAGCGCTCACCGCCGCCGAGTGCCTGCAGTACTCGTTGAGCCTGCCGGTTTCAGTGGTCATCACGGGCATCGACAGGATGGAGATTCTGGACCAGGCTTTCCAGGTGGCTGAAGCGTTCCAACCGCTTCCGGAGCGGGAGATGACGATTTTACGTTCAAAGGTGGCCGCCGCCGCCCGCGACGGCGAATACGAACTGTTCAAAACGAGCTCGTTGTTCGATTCCACCGCGGAACATCCCGAATGGCTGGGCGGCGATTCCGAACGCGTCAAGGAGTTGGCCCAGGCGTGAGTGGGGGCCGGAGTAGTTGTCGTGGCGCCATGCGCACAGGACCCGCGGTCTCGATCCGGCGGCCGCGTTTCCCATCGAGTTGGCGCGGAATTCGTTCACGGCCGCCTTCCGCAAATCTGGGCCGATCGGGCGAGGTGACTTACGGCGTCGACCCGATCTTGGTCCCGATCACTTCGCCCGAGACAATCAGTTCGACGCGCCGGTTCTGCTGCCGGCCCGCGGCAGTGTTGTTGGGCGCAATCGGCCGCGTGTCGCCAAACCCATCCGCGCTCAGGTTCTCCTTCGCGATTCCCTGCGCGCCGAGATAATCCACCACCGCCTGCGCGCGCTTGACCGAGAGTTTCTGGTTGAAGTCCGCGCTGCCGGTGCTGTCCGTGTGGCCTTCGGCCGCCAGCTTCAGACCGGGATGCGCGATCACGATACCCGACAACTTCGCCAGCTTCTCTCGCGCCGCCGGCCGCAGCGTGTACTGCCCGGAATCGAACAGGACATCCGCCATCGTCACTACCAGGCCGCGGTCGGTGTCTTTGGTTTCCAGCACGGCATTCAATTGCTGGAGCAGTTGCGCCCGGAGCTGCTGCTTCTCCTGCTCGGCCTGCTGGCGCAGTCTCTCGGCTTCAGCCGCTTCGTGCTGCGCTCTCTCGGCCGCGGCGGCCGCCTGCGCCTGCGCGGCCTCGGCTTTGGCCCGTTCCGCGGCTTCCTTCGCCGCCTGCAATTCGGCCAGAAGGCGCTTCTGTTCGGCGGCGGCTTTGTCGGCTTCCGCGGCCGCCTTCGCCGCTTCGGCCTGAGCGCGCCGCGCCTCTTCCGCCTTCCGTTCCGCTTCCGCCTGCTCGCGCTGGCGTTGCTCGTCTTCGGCCCGCTTCTTCGCTTCGGCTTCCCGCGCGGCGGCGGCCTCCCGTTCCTTCTGCAGCGCCTCGTCTTCCTGGCGCTTCACCGCGATCACGCGGGCATCTTCGGCGGTCTGCACCGTTTCGCGCGCAATCATAATGGCCGGCTTGCGCTGCTTTTGCTGTAGATATTTTTCGGCTTGCTGGATCGTGCCCTGCGCCTTCTGGAATACCTCGCTCGCATATTTGTCCGCTCCGGAAGACTGCGCGATCTGCAGCGCGTTCCGCGCTTCATAGATTTCCACCGGGATCGACGGATCGGGCTTCAGCTGGAGAACGTTCGCGAGCCTCTGGTATTGCCCTCTCTGCAGGAGCTCGTATTGGGCGTCGATGATCTCAAATTTGCCGAGAGTGTCCTGGCGGACTTCGTTCTCCATGACAATCAAATCGCTGGGCTGCGTCACCGAGAAGTATGGTTCCGCCGTGACAATCAGGCCGAAGACCTGCAGGTCGGTGGTCACGTTGAGGTGGCTCTTACCGCCATCGAGAAGGATTTCTCCGAGATTCTTCGGGCGGCCTTCGGGCGAGACCGCCCACAGGACGTAAGTAAGGTACTCGGCGCCAAACTGGCTGGGAGAGCCCACGTCTCGGAAATTCGCGTCGATGCTGATCGCGCCCTGGCGGCTCTCCACCTTGGCGTGCCCCTTCGCGTTCGGCATCAGGGCCGTGCCCGTGAAATCGATTTCGGTCGCGCCGCTGCGATGCCGGTAGTTGATTGCCTTGGTGGATTTCGAGACCGCAGTCGCTTTAAATACGGCCACGGGAGCATCGGCTGGTTGCGCGGGTGCCAGCGCCGGAACGCCGGCCGCGGCCAGCACCCAGAGCAACCGGGAAGAGAACGAGAACTGTTTTTTCATAAGTGACCTTCGCTCAACGTTCAGAGTAGCCTGGATTTCGTGTCGGAGTGCACTGTATGCATTCCAACAGCCACATCCGCGTGTGCGGAAACGCACGTGTTCTCGCCGGTTTGAGAGAGGGCGTCTTGCCCGGCCGTGAAAAAAATTCCAGGTATCACGCGAGGGGCAGCATGCGGCGGCTAACCAAGGTCAGCCGCGGAAGAGTCAGGCGCGTTTCATGGCGCGCGCATACCGCCGGGCGCCCAGAGACTGGAGCCATTTCGGGGCCAGCCGCTGGACCAGAACCACGGCTTTGTAGAGGTTTCCGGGAACCACATACAGCTTCCCTTCCGCGAGCCCCCGGAGCGATTCATCAACCACATACTCGGCCGTCATCCACAACCGCGCCGGAATTCGCTTGCGATCCATCCCGGCCACATCGTGAAATTCCGAGTACGTGAACCCGGGACACAGGGCCTGCAGCTTGATGGGTGAGTTGGTGGCCTTCAGTTCCAGCGCAAGCCCTTCGGTGAAGCTGTTCATCCAGGTCTTAGTCGCGCAATAAGTGACGCTTCCCGGGCTTTGTCCGAATCCGGCCACCGAAGAGACATTGATGATCGCGCCTTTCCCGCGCGGCGTCATCGCCTGTAACGCGGCATGCGTGAGCCGCAGCGTGGCGATTACGTGCAGCCGGTGCATCTGCACCTGCGCTTCGATAGGCGCCTCGGCGAACAGGCCGGTCACTCCAAACCCGGCATTGTTCACCAGAAGTTCCAATTCCGGTTCGGAGGCGATGCGGTCCGCGACGCGCTGGAGGTCCGCATCCGCTGTGAGGTCGGCGGCGAGCACGTCCGCGCCGCCGAGTTCTTGCGCCAGGGCTTCCAGCCGTTCGCGCCGCCGCGCTACCAGGATCAAGTAGTAGCCGCTCCGCGCCAGCTTGCGGGCGAAGGTGGCGCCGATTCCGGCCGAAGCGCCGGTCACCAGCGCGCGCGGTTTGTTCTCTGCCATATCACGTCTCCAATAGAATGCTCGAACAAGTGAGACCGGCCTCGGCCTTCATCAATTCCGAAACGTCGAGTTGCCGCACGCGCCATCCGAGCGACTGCAGAAGCTCGCCGGTGCGGGGGTAAGCCGCGGGGACCAGCGCGGTCTCGCCGACGGTCAGCACGTTGGCCGCGCCCGGTTCATCGGGAGGCACGTCCACGATCTCACAGCCCTCAAATGCCGCCGTATCGACCCATGAGCGGTTCGCCAAGATACGGCCGTTTCCGATCGCGCACGCGCCGGATTTCAAATGCAGGCATCCGCGCACCGACACCGGCCGCACGACGTAGCCGAACGGTTTCAGAATGTCCGCGAGTTGATCGGCCCCCGCCTGGTTCGTGCGGCTGGAGAGTCCGACGTAGAGGGTCGATCCGAGCCGCAGCACGTCGCCGCCTTCGAGCGTGGCCGGCGGGCGCATCCACTTCAGCGGCCGGAAGCGGGCGAGCACGGTCGACAGCCGGTCGGCTTCCCGCCGCCGCGACTCCGGCCCCATGCGCGTCATCACCGCTGCCTGTTCCACGACGACAACCGGATCTTCGACGAACATGCAATCGGGCAGCCCGGGTTCCGCCGGGAGCGAAATCACTTCGGCTCCGAGTTCGCGCAGGCACGCCTCGTACGCCCGATGCTGTGCGATTGCCTGGGCCACATCGATCTCCCGCCGGGGGAGAAAGCCGAGCTCGCACCGATTGATCTCGGGACTGACGGCGCGCGTAATCGCGGTGAGCATTCTCTTGCATTGTAGGGCACCGCCGAATGCTTAAATAAGAAGTTCATGTTTTCCGCAGGAGCATTGTTTCATCCTTTTCGCATTCACGACCTGGCGCTGGCGAACCGCATTGTGATGGCGCCGATGACGCGCAACTTTTCGCCCGGCGGCGTGCCCGGGCCCGATGTGGCGGCGTATTACCGCCGGCGGGCGGAAAACGGGGTCGGGTTGATTCTCACCGAAGGCACGGCGATCGCGCATCCGGCCGCCGTGTCGAGCGCGGCCGTGCCCCGCTTTCATGGCGAAGATGCGCTGGCCGGCTGGGCTCGCGTGCGGGAAGCCGTGCACGCCGCCGGCGGCCGCATCATGCCGCAGTTGTGGCATGTCGGGATGATGCGCAAACCGGGCGACCAGCCGAATCCGGAAGCCCCGCCGGTGGGCCCTTCGGGCATCGCCGTCCCGGCCGGCAAAGTCAGCGAGCCGCTAACGGAATCCGAAATCGCGGACCTGATTGCGGCTTACGCGCAGGGCGCCGCGGATGCGCAGCGGCTCGGCTTCGATGGAGTGGAACTGCACGGCGCGCACGGCTATCTGATCGATCAGTTCTTCTGGGAAGTCACCAACCAGAGAACCGATCGATACGGCGGCGATCTCGTCGCGCGCACCCGCTTCGCCGCCGAATGCGTCCAGGCATGCCGCCGCGCGGTGGGGCCGCGGTTCCCGATTCTGCTGCGGTTCTCGCAATGGAAGATCGCGGACTACAGCGCGCGGCTCGCGAAAACGCCCGAGGAACTGGAGCGGTTTCTCACGCCGCTTGTGGATGCCGGAGTCGATATCTTTCACTGTTCGACGCGGCGGTTCTGGGAGCCGGAGTTTCCCGGCTCGGATTTGAATCTGGCGGGCTGGACGAAAAAGCTGAGCGGCAAGCCGGTGATCACGGTGGGCTCGGTCGGCCTCGATACCGATTTTATGACGGCATTTCGTGAAGGAAAAGGCGCCGCGAACACGGGGCTCGCCGCGATCGCGGGCATGCTGGAGCGCCAGGAAGTCGATCTTGTGGCGGTGGGCCGCGCGCTATTGCAGGATCCCGCGTGGGCGGCGAAAATCCGCGGCGGCCGCGCCGCGGAGCTGCAGCCGTTCGCGGTGGAATCCCTGAAAGTCTTGACCTAGGGCGCTATCTCGGAATGTGTTTTTCCAGCATCTGGCGCCGAACCACCGCCCCGTAGACGTTTCCGGCGGCATCCACCCCCACGCCTTCCGCGCCGCTGTGCTCCTCGGTGGTGGACTCCATGTCTTCGATGAAGTACTTCACTTCACCCGTTCGGGCGCTGCCAATGCGGATGCCCTTCTTCCAGCCGGGCTCGTCTTTTCCCCAGGATTCCGAATCGGCGACATACATGGTGTCGTCCTTCGCAATGAAGATGCCGCTTGGCCGCCCGAACTGGCGCCAGGTGTCGAGGAAGCGGCCGTCCTGGTCGAAGATCTGGATGCGGTTGTTATTGCGGTCGCCAACGAACAGGCGCCCTTGCGAATCGAAGGCGAGCGTGTGAGGCGCGTTGAATTCGTCGTTGCCGGAGCCGCGTTTGCCCCAGGACTTGAGGAACTTGCCGTCTTTGGAAAATTTCGAGATGCGATCGTTGCCCGGCCGCGGGCCGGAGTGGCCTTCGGAGACGAAGATATCGCCGTTGGGCGCGATCGCCACGTCGGTGGGCTCGTCGAACAGCCCGGGCTCGGCGCTGGCTACGCCCGCCTTGCCGAGCGTCATGAGAATCTTTCCTTCGGGGCTGAATTTGAAAACCTGCATGCCCTTGCCGTCCTTCATCTGTTCGTCCGTTACCCAGAGATTGCCTTGCGGATCGACCGTAGCGCCGTGCGGAAAAACAAACATGCCCTCGCCCCACGCCTTCAGCAGTTTTCCCGAAGCATCGAATTTCAGGATGGGAGGCTCGGGCCGGCCCGCGCAGGAGTTGTCGTGGCAGCGATGAATCACGTAAATGCTGCCGTCGGGAGAGACTTCGACCGCCGTCACCGCGGCCCACGGCGCGCCGTTCGGCGGATGCGCCCAGTCGCGCACAGTGCGGAACGGATTGGGAAGATCGTTGATCGGCTGGACTTCGGTTGCGGAGAACGCAACCGCCACGGACGCTGCGACCAGTAGAAGAAATCTCACGGCCTATCCTCCTTCGGAAAATTGCCTCTAGGAGTATATGTCAACGCGGGGGGCGTTGGGCGACACGGGCGGATCCAACGCCGCATCGGCATGAGCGGCGGCGTGGCGCACGCCATCCCCACCAGCGGGTACTGCGAAAGCGCCGAACTCGCGCTCAACGTGCTGGATGCGCCGGCGGACCTGCCGGCTCAGCTCGACGAACTCGGGGGCCGGCCGGGATAGGGTACCGGCGGGTAGTGCTTGTCGAGGCAATCCGGGCACAAGCCGTGACTGACGCCTTTGGGCGGCTGTTGCACGTACGCTTCGACCAGTTCCCACTCGCACTCCCCCGGCGAACCGCGCCGGGTGCGACGGCAATGCATGCACATCAGAATCGTCCCAGAGGCGTCCCGATAATTGTCTTGTGGGGGCTGGCCCATGCCTTCTTCTGATTATTTGGAACCCACGAGGTCTCCGCAATCTGCAACGTGCACCCGAACGTTGCAATCGTCTGATTTCAACGTGTTATCCTCGCTGTTTCAGACATGCTGGCGGGACAGGAGAGCGAAGTCCGGGCGGCGCTCGAACGGGTCCTGGCGTCTCCCGGTTTTGCGTCGAAGCGCCGCGGCGAGTTGCTGCGGTACCTGGTCGAACGCACGCTCGCGGGGGAGGATCGCACCCTGACCGAGTACAGCATTGCGCTCGACGTGTTCCGCAAGCCGGAATCGTTCGACCCGCGTAAGGAGTCGACGGTGCGTGCCGAGATGAGCCGGCTACGCAAAGCGCTGGCCGACTATTACGAAAACGGCGGAGCGGCGGACGCGTGGCGGTTTGAGTTCCCCAGCGGCGGCTACACCCCTTCGCTGGTCGCCGCCTCGCGGCCTGCAACCCGATCTTTGCCGGCGCAGCCTTCCCGCGTGCCGCTCTGGGTCTGGGCGTCGGCAGTTGTCCTGTTCAGCTCCGGTGTCTGGGCATACTGGATGTACGAACGGTCTACGCCTGCCGTCCGGTCGGTGATCGTTCTGCCGTTTGTGAACCTGACCGGCGATCCCGCCAACGACTACCTGGCCGACGGGTTTACCGAAGGGCTCACCGACGCACTGGCGCGAGTGGCCTCGCTGCGGGTGGTCGCCCGGACCAGCGCCTACCAGTTCAAGGGTAAAGGGGCCGACGTCCGCGAAATCGGCCGGCGTGTGGACGCCGAGGCCGCCATCGAAGGTAGCCTCCGGGAAACCGGCGGCCGGCTGCGGGTGACGATTCAGGTAAACCGGACGGCGGATGGCTTCCACGTCCTGTCGCGCGAGTTCGAAGGCAGGGCGCGCGACGGAGAGCGCCTTCAGGCGGAAATGGTGGCTCCGGTGCTGGCCTCGCTCCGCGTGGCGGGACGTCCGCCGCAACCGAGAACTCCGGACAGCGAAGCCTTCGAATTTGTGCTGCGCGCACGGACGTTGCGCGGCTACGGCGCGCAGGAGAAATTCAACCGGGCGGTGAGCCTCCTCAACCAAGCCATCCAGAAAGATCCGCAATATGCAGGCGCTTATGCGGATTTAGCCGGCGAATACGCCGCGGCGGCCACCAATGCGTTCGTCGACCCGATCGGCGCCGCGACCGAATCCCGGGCGGCCGCGGAACGCGCGATTCAACTCGATCCGTCATCGGCTGCCGCGTACGCCGCCGAAGGTTACGTGGATGCGATGGTGCTGGGCAACTGGATGCAGGGCGAGCAGGAATTACGCAGCGCCCTTCGGTTGATGCCGCAGGATGCCTCCATCCATCAGCACCTGGGGCTTATCCTGCTGGTGCAAGGACGCTTCGCCGAAGCGCTTGCGGAAGTGCGCGCGGCCGCCGGGCTCGATCCGCTGGTGCCGGCGACGGGCGCCTCGATCGGCATGGTGTATTTCATGCAGCGGCGGTATGACCAGGCGCTCGCAGAATGGCGCAAGCTCTCCGCCCTGCATCCCGACGCCGTGGCGATCCGCGGGCTGGTGGGAATGGCGTTGGAAGCTCGCGGCAACTATGCGGACGCGGAGAACGAGTACCGAGCGCTGGACTCGCTCGAACCGGTGAGCGCGGACTTGCGGCGGATGCATCTGTTTGCCGTTTCGGGCCGCAAATCGCAGGCTCGAGAGTTGCTCGGCAAATATGCAAAGACCGCGCCGGGCGGCGGCCTGGATTTCGCGGCCACCTATGGCGCGCTGGGCGAGCGCGACCAGGCCTTTGAGTGGCTCGATCGCGCGTGCCGGGACCACTCGTGCTGGATGCTGAAAGTGCATCCGTTCCTGGACCCGCTGCGAAACGATCCGCGTTATGCCGGATTTCTGAAGCGGGCCGGTTTTGCGCAGTAGCGGAGCTAACCGGCCCGTGCTCCGGTGTGGGTGGCAATGTGCCAGGTGTTGCCCCACGGGTCCCTGATGCGGCCGACGCGATCGCCATAAGGTTGATCGGCGGGCGGGCTCAAAGACTCAGCGCCGGCCGCGAGCGCCTGCTGGTACAGCGCGTCGACATCCGGCACGTACAAGTAGAAGGCAACCGGCATGGCCGGAGCGGCGCCGAGTTCGATGATTCCGTCTCCAACCCGCACGGCCGCGTGCATCAAGCGGCCTTCCGGTGATTTGTATACTCCGAGCGCTTCGCCGCCGAGCCCGCGTTTCAGAAACTCGATAATTTCCAGCGCCTCGGGGTGGTGCACATACGGCACCACGGTTCGGGCGCCTGCGGTCTTCGCGCCTCCCGGCAGCAGGGTCGCGATGTACCAGATGTTTCCCGCCGGATCTTTCACGCCGCCGAGCCGTTCTCCATAGGGACGATCTTCGACGGGCAAAACCGATTCGGCGCCGGCGTCGAGCGCCCGCTGGTACGCCGCGTCGACATCGGGAACATAGATGTGGAGGACTTGAGGGCGAGGCGGCATGCCAGGTCCTCCCCCGACCATCAGCATGGATTCGCCGATCCGGATTTCGCAGTGCACTCCCTGCGCGCCCAGTTCGGCGCGCAGCGTTTCCACCGCGCCGAAAACCTGCTTTGCGAACTCGACCACCGGGTTCACGTTTAATGTCGAAACGATGGGCGTCACCGTGGTAAACCCTTCTCTCATTCCCGCGGCTGCGATCATGCGTGTTCTCCTTTCCAGTTCCTCCCGCAAACGGGATTGAAATCCGGCCCTGGGGGACGCGGCTAACGCCGCTTCGATCCAGGCCATCCGCTGATCAGCCATGGTTCGCCTCCAGTTCCGCGCGTAAATTTTCCAGCGCCCGCCGCTGCAACTGCTTGACGGCGCCTTCCGTTTTGCCGAGCGCCTCGGCCACTTCGAGCAGGCTGCGCTCCTCGATGTAACGCAACTCGATCACGCGGCGCTGGATTTCCGGCAGCCGGCCTACGAGCTGAAACAGCAGGATCCGCCGCTCCAAATCCGTGTCCGCGTCCGCCAACTCCGGCGGCGGATCCGGTGACTCGCGCGACGTTTTCTCCCAGCGGCTCGCCATCGTGTTAGCCGCGATACGCAGCAGCCACGCCGCGAACGGGATGCCCCGCCATTCGTACTTGTCGAGACTTTCCAGGGCCCGGCGAAACACTTCGCTGGTGACGTCCTCGGCCTCGGCGCGATTGGCCGCGCGGCGGACCACGTACGCCCAGACGCGGTGAAAATAGCGATCGTACAGATCGAGAAACCGCGCGGGATCCGACTGCGCGGCTTCGACCAACTTGCGCTCGTCCTGATCTTTGAGGCTCGTCACCGGTCGCTTCGATTAGAGTAACCGGCGAGAGGGCCGGAAAGTTACGCGAGACGCGAAATCGCGCCCAGAACCGCGGCCGGCTGTTCGAAAGACACCAGGTGGCCGGCCTTTGGAATCATCAGCACGTCGGCTTGCCGGATGTTCTTGCGAAATGCCTCCGCGTATACCGGCGGAATGAGTTTGTCGCTTTCGCCCCAGATGAGCAGAGTTTTGGCGCGGATCCGGTAGAGGCGGCCGGCGAGGCCGCGTTCGGGAATCGGGAACAGGATCTTGCCCGCCGCGCCAAGCTGGCGCGCGTTCTGCACCAGGAAGGCTTGCAGGAACTTGGGATCGCCGAGATCCAAGCCCGCGGTGAACGCTTTGGCGCCGGCCTCCTCGTCGTAGAAGAGGTACTTGGGCAGATCATACGGCATCATGGCGAAGAAATCGGGAATGGGGTGCTCGTCGAGCCACAGGCCCGCGGGGCAGATCAGCACAAGCTGCGAAACATCATTCGGCGCGACCGCGGCCATTTCCGCCGCGATCATGCCGCCCATGGAATGCCCGACCAGGACGGGGTTCTGGATACCGAGCGCATCGACCACATCCCAGGTGTGGAGCGTGAAATCGAGCATGTCGCGCAAATCGGGGCACTCCAGGCTGTCCCCGTAACCGGGGACCAGAGGCGCATAGACGTGGAAGCGCGCGGCGAGCGAATCGAGAAAAGGCAGGTCGGCTTCGGCGCCGCCCGCGCCGTGCAGGAAGACGAGGGGCCGACCTTGGCCTCCCTCGTAATACCGGACTGGAACGCGGTGTGTGGCAATCGTCTTGAGTTCCATTACGCCTCCGCTCCCACCATCGGGCGAGGGCCGAGTTCCGCCGGAACGGCGCGTTTCGGCAGCGGGTGGCACCAGAAGCGGCCGTCGTTGGCGTACTCGGGAAATATATTGCGCAGCTTCGGCATCACTTTTTCCGCGAACAGGCGCGTCGAGTACATGCATTTGTCCTTCGGCATGTCGCCGATCTGCATCAGGCAGAAAACATTGCCGACCCGCAGGCCTTTGATCAGATCTTCCATCCGCTGCCGGACGGTTTCGGGGCTGCCGGCGATGACGTGGCCGTTGTCGACCAGGTCCTTCCACGGGTGCTCCTGGAACAGGGTGTTGGGCGCGTACTGTGAAAGCACGCCTTTCTGGATGGTCTTGATGGTGCGATAGCCGGGCGCGTCGGCAAAGCCGGGGTACACGTGCAGGCAGCGATTATAAAAATAGTGGACGTGCGGCGCGTAGAGGCGCTCGGCTTCGGCGTCGGTCTCGGCCACACAGATGAATTGCGCGAAGCCGGCCCGGTACGGCGAGGTATCCGGCGCATTGCGTTCCGCCACCCGCTGCCAGTATCCATCCATCAACTGCTTGCCGCGGATATAACCGCCGAAGCTGAGATAGGAATACGAGTAGGTGTTATCGATGCAGAAATCGAAGGTCTCGAGCGACCCGCCGCCCGGAATGTGAATCGGCGGATGCGGCTGCTGCACCGGCCGCGGCCAGAGGTTCACGTAGCGCAGCTTGGTATAACGGCCGTTGAACGCGAAGGGTTTGCGCTCAGCCCAGGCGCGGCGGATCAACTCATGCGCTTCGGCATATTTCTCGCGGGTAAGGCCCGGAATCGTGCCGTAGCAGTAGTTGGTATCCATCGAAGTGCCGACCGGAAACCCCGCCACCAGGCGGCCGCCCGAGATGCAGTCCAGCATGGCGAACTCTTCGGCCACGCGCAGCGGCGGATTGTAGAGCGCGATAGAGGCGCCTAGCACGACGAGCGCCGCATTGTCGGTGCGGCGCGCCAGTCCGGCGGCAATGATGTTGGGCGACGGCATCAACCCGTAGCCGTTCTGGTGATGCTCGTTCACGCCGATGCCGTCGAAGCCCAGAGCGCCGGCGTATTCGAGCAGGTCCATGTAGTCGTTATAGAGATGGTGCCCTTTGACGGGATCAAATAAGTTCGAATCGATATCGACCCACACCGACCGGTTCTTCTCGCGGAAATCGTCCGGAAGATACGGCCAAGGCATGAGGTTGAACCACGTGAAACGCATGGATCCTCCGCGAATTGCAGCGCTCCTCAGACTATCACAGCGGCGGCGGGCCGGCGTCTCTCGAAATGAGACCTGATACTCTGAATCTATGAAATTCTGGACAGCCCTGGTAATGACGCCCGCCGTGCTGATGGCGGGCGGCCTCGTGCCGGTGGATCTTCCGGCGCCGCAGACCGATGGCGGCAAGCCGCTGATGCAGGTCTTGAAGGCGAGAAAGACGTCGCGCGAATTCTCGGCTGCGAAACTCGCGCCGCAAGTGCTCTCCAATTTGCTGTGGGCGGCCGACGGTGTCAATCGCCCGGACGGAAAACGCACCGCCCCGTCCGCCTGGAACAGCCAGGAGATCGACATCTACGTGGCTACGGCAGACGGGCTCTACCTCTATGAACCCAAACCGCATCGCCTGGCGCCGGTGCGTTCCGAGGATCTGCGCGGAGAGACCGGCTCGCAGGGATTTGTGAAGGACGCGCCGGTGAACCTGGTTTTTGTCGCCGATTTCGCCAGGATGACGTCCGGCTCGGCCGAAGATCGAACCTTGTATTCGGCCGCCGACGCCGGTTCCATCAGTCAGAACGTGTATCTGTTCTGCGCGTCCGAAGGACTCGCCACAGTCGTCCGCGGCACGGTTAACCGGCCGGTGCTGGGAAAAGTGTTGCATCTGCGGCCGGAGCAGCGGATCATTCTGGCGCAAACGGTGGGTTACCCGAAGCACTGAGGAATCCGCGTCCGCACCCGGATGAGCCGCTTTCGCATCGATCGGTGCTATAGCCAATATTGGAAAACAAAGGCGCTGTGACCGCGTTCGAGGCCGCGGGCACACTCAGCTATACTGAACTCAAATTCATCTGCGTCCGCAACACCAGTTCCGGAGACCGCAGCCATGAGTCACGATCCAGTGTTTCCAGCCGACGACCCGACCCGCACCATCCAAATCTCCGGCGAAGTCTCAGGCACGCGCATCGGACCGTATCAACTGGTGCGGCAATTGGGAGAAGGCGGGATGGGGGTGGTGTACCAGGCGCGCCAATTGGAGCCGATTCGCCGCGACGTGGCGCTGAAGGTCATCAAGCCCGGGATGGACAGCCGGCAGGTGATCGCGCGCTTCGAAAGCGAGCGCCAGGCGCTGGCGCTGATGGACCACCCGAACATCGCGCGCGTGTTCGATGCAGGCGCCACGCCGGCCGGCCTGCCGTACTTTGTGATGGAGCTGGTGGACGGCGTGCCGATCACCCGCTACTGCGATTCGAAGCGGCTCACGATCCGGCAGCGGATCGAGCTCTTCATCCCGGTGTGCCAGGCGATCCAGCATGCGCACCAGCGCGGAATCATTCACCGCGACATTAAGCCGTCCAACATCCTGGTGAGGGAGCACGAAGAGCATGCTCTCGCCAAGGTGATCGACTTCGGCCTGGCCAAGGCGCTCGGCCAGGAGCTGAGCGACGCCACAATGCTGACGAACCTGGGCACGGTGGTGGGCACGCTCGATTACATGAGCCCGGAGCAGGCGGAACTCGGCCGCCATGACGTGGATACGCGCAGCGATGTGTACTCGCTGGGCGCGGTTCTGTATGAGCTGCTGACGGGCACCACGCCGCTGGAGCGTGGACGCCTGGCGAACGCGACGTATGTCGAGGCGCTGCAGCACATCCGCGAGGAGGAGACCCGGGCGCCCAGTCTGCGCCTGCGCAAGTCCGACGAACTCCGCAATACCGCGGCGCTGCGCCAGAGCGACCCGGCGCGGCTGCCGAAGCTCCTGCAGCGCGAACTGGATTGGATCGTGCTCAAAGCCTTGGAGAAGGACCGGGCGCGGCGCTATGAAACCGCCAGCGGCCTGGCGCGCGATCTCGAACGCTACTTGCAAGGCGAGCCCGTGGAAGCGGCGCCCCCTTCGGCAGCCTACCGGATCGGCAAGTTTGTGCGGAAGCACCGCCTCGGTCTGGCGACGGCGGCCGGTTTCGCGGTGCTGCTGGTGGCCGGCGTCGTGGTGAGCTCGTTGATGGCGGTGCGAGCCAGCCGGGCCGAGCAGGAAGCCGTGGCCATCAGCGACTTCCTAGAACACGATGTGCTGGCGCAGGCCAGCGCGAACGAGCAGGCACGTCCCGGCACGCGTCCCGATCCCGACCTCAAGGTGCGGACCGCGCTCGACCGGGCGGCCGCGCGCATGGAAGGGAAGTTCCGCAAGCAGCCGCTGGTGGAAGCTTCGATTCGAGAAACGATCGGCGATGCGTATCGCGACCTCGGCGTGTACCGGGAAGCGCAGGATCAGATCGCGCGCGCGCTGGAGATCCGGCGGCGGTTGCAAGGCGAGCGCCATCCCGACACTCTGAGCACGATGAACAATCTGGCCATCGTGTTTATCCGGCAAGGCAAATATGAAGAGGCGGAGCCGCTCGCCCGCCGGGTTCTGGCGCTGCGGCGCGACGTGCTGGGCGCCGAACATTCCGACACGCTGCGCACCATGGTGACGCTCGCCACGATCTATTACTTCCAGGGCAAGTACTCTCAAGCCGAAGCCCTGGAGGAGAAGGCTCTGGAAGCGGGGCGCCGCATCCGGGGTCCGGACGACCCGGAGATCCTGCAGGCTACGGTTGATCTGGCGGCGACGTACAAGCGCGAAGGCAAGTATGCGCAATCCGAACCGCTGTACACGCAAGCGCTGCGGATTCGCCGGCGCATCTCGGGTCCGGAACATCCGGAAACGCTGCTGGTGATGAACAACCTGGCTGGTTTGTATTTCGATCAAGGCAAATACGCGGAAGCGGCGCCGCTGTATCAGCAAGCAGCGGAGATCCGGCGCCGCGTTCTGGGAGATACGCATCCGGATACGCTGCAAAGCATGAACAATCTGGCATTGCTGTACGCGGCCCGCGGCCAGTACAAGGAAGCGGAGCCGCTCTATGAGCGGACGCTGGAGCTGCGGCGGCGCGTTTCCGGTGACCGGCATCTTTCGACCCTGATTGTGATGAACAATCTGGCGGCGTTGTACGATCACGAAGGCAAGTCCGCGCAAGCGGTGGCGCTATTTCAGGACGCGCTGGCCGCGGAGCGCAGCGTGTTGGGCGACAAGCACGACCTCACGCTGAACAGCATGAATGGGCTGGCGGACGCGTATCGAAGCCTGGGCAAGTACGCGCAGGCCGAGGCGCTGTACGCGAGCGCGCTGGAGGCGCGGCGCCGGGCGCTCGGGCCGGAGCATCCGCAGACCGTCAACACGCTGGTCGCGGTCGGACAGATCCGCTTGTTGGAGCAGAAACATGACGCCGCCGAGCGTGTTCTCCGCGAAGCATTCGCCGGCTACGAGAAGGCGCACCTGGACGGCTGGGAGCGGTACCAATGCCAGAGCCTGCTCGGCGCCAGCCTGGCCGGCCAGAAGCGCTGGCCGGAGGCGGAGCCGCTGCTGCTTTCCGGGTACGACGGTTTGCAGCAGCGGCAAGCGGCGATCCCGGCGGAAAGCCGTTCCGCGTTGAAGGACGCGGGGGAGCGGATCGTGCGCCTATATTCGGACTGGGGCAAGCCGGAGAAGGCGGCGGAGTGGACGCGGCGGCTGGGGGGACAGGCGAAGCAGTTCTAAGCCGCGCCCATCGGCTTGTGCCGCGCGATATCGAGCAGGCGCTGGAGGACCGGTCAGCGGCTGGATATCGCGAGTAACGCCCATTTTGGGAATGTAGCACCTTCAAAGGCGGGGTCACGGGAGCTGGCCAGGCCAGAGTCTCTGGATGATTTGGTGCGGATGAGAGGACTTGAACCTCCACGGAGTTGCCCCCACTAGAACCTGAATCTAGCGCGTCTGCCAATTCCGCCACATCCGCACATTCGGCAGAAGAACTCGCCGACTGAAAGCCGGCTGCAGGCACGATTGCCTGCCCCACCAATTATTCTAGACTACGTCGACGCCCATGCTGCGCGCCGTGCCCTCCACCGACCGCATCGCGCTCTCGAGCTCGAAGCAGTTCAGGTCCGGCATCTTGATCTTGGCGATCTCTTCCACCTGCTTCTTGGTGATCTTGCCGACCTTCGTCTTATGCGGCTCGGCCGATCCCTTCGCCAGGTTCACCGCGCGTTTGATCAGCACCGGCACCGGCGGCGTCTTGGTGATGAACGTGAACGAGCGGTCGGAGTAAATCGTGATCACCACCGGGATGATCAGGCCTTCCTGGTCCTTGCCCGACGTCTTGGTGTTGAACGCCTTGCAGAAATCCATGATGTTGACGCCCTGCGGGCCCAGCGCCGTGCCCACCGGGGGGGCCGGCGTCGCCTTGCCGGCCGGAATCTGCAGCTTCACACTACCGGTAACTTTCTTTGCCATGCGATCGAATCCTTAAACCTTTTCCACCTGCAAAAATTCCAACTCCACCGGCGTCGCGCGGCCGAAGATCGTCACCATTACGCGCAGCGTGCCGCGCTCGGTATTGACCTCGTCCACCTTCCCGGAGAAGTTCGCGAACGGCCCATCGACGATCCGCACCGAATCGTTCTTTTCGAACGTCATCTTCGGACGCGGCCGCTCCGCCGCCGAAGCCTGCCGGTACAGAATCGAGTTCACTTCATCGGCGCTCAGCGGCACCGGGGCGTTTCCGCCGCCGACGAACCCGGTGACCCGCGGGGTGTTCTTCACCGCGTGCCACAGCTCGTCGTTCATTTCCATTTCCACCAGCACGTAGCCGGGATAGACCAGGCGCTTGCTGGTCACTTTCTTGCCGCCCCGCATCTCCACCACTTCTTCAGTGGGGATCAGGATGTTGCCGATTTTATCCGCGAAGCCGAACGCCTGGGCGCGCGAGAGCAGAGATTCCTTCACCTTCTGCTCGAATCCGGAGTAGGTGTGGATGATGAACCATTTCTTCGGAGACGAATCGTCGTAAGCGGGCGGCGCGCCTTCGGCGTGCGCCTGCTCTTCGGCAGCCGGCTCGGCGGCGTGCGCTGCGGAATCGAGCTCGGCCTGCGGCTCTTCCGCGTCTACATGAACATTGTCTTCGTCTTCCATAAATCCTACTTGGAGAAGTAGTTGAGCACGCCTTTGATCACCCGGCTCAAGGCCGTATCAACGACTTCGAAATACGCCGCAAACGCGAATACCGAAAATATCACTACAAAGGTCGTGCTTTCCACCTGCTTGCGATTCGGCCAGCTCACCTTGCGCATTTCATTGCGCAGCTCGCCGACGTAATCCTTGGTGGACTCGATAAAATTCTTCTTCTCTTCGGCCATTGGCCTTCCCTTACGACTCCCAACTGTGCGCGGGGGTTGTTGGCAGGGGCGGAGGGATTCGAACCCCCACTCGCGGTTTTGGAGACCGCTGGTCTGCCGTTAAACCTACGCCCCTGGGTCACCCCCCGAACCTCAGGAGGGCACTCTCTATTCTACTTAATTTCCCGGTGCGGCTGATGCTTGCGGCAGTGGCGGCAGAACTTCTTCAGCTCGATGCGCTCGGTGGTAGTCTTTTTATTCTTGGTCGAAGAATAATTCCGGTTCTTGCACTCGGTGCATTGAAAAGTAATGATTTCGCGAGGCATTGTTTCCGCTCCCTACTTAATGATCTCCGTCACCGTGCCGGCGCCGACCGTGCGGCCGCCTTCGCGGATCGCAAACCGCAAGCCTTTGTCCATGGCCACCGGGGTGATCAGCTCCACCTTCAGGTCCACGTTGTCGCCCG